>Ga0307378_10001958_pt1 | contig 32448 bp, 41 predicted proteins | sample UN1MG_FD_202238 | JGI IMG/M metagenome (GOLD analysis project Ga0307378, IMG submission 202238) | Soil microbial communities from Risofladan, Vaasa, Finland - UN-1 | ecosystem: Environmental > Terrestrial > Soil > Coastal area > Acid sulfate soil | place: Finland: Risofladan, Vaasa | collected... | reverse complement strand
TTTCCCGAATTAAAAACCTTCAAGCCATAGAAGCGGTTCACCACAAGGGTGAACGTGCCTGTAAGGGTCATAAAACCATCAGCAGAGACTATCGTGACCGCAGGTGTTGCGGTGGTGTTTGTTGATTCATCAATCAGCGCAATCGTAACACTCGCAGGGAACGTGCGTGGTATGATTACTATTGCTTGTGGCGAGGCTGATATTTGAAGGATATGCATCTTAAATAAATAACCTTTTAGTTTGGATTTGTTTGAAAATAGAAAAGGGGCTTACGCCCCTTCAACTATTTCACCTTGCGGTAGGTTATGAGTTCGTGCCTGTGGTAATAGTTACCGTAGCAGCACAACCTGCAAAAGGATTTCCTTGAACCGCACCTTCAATGAAGTAGGCAGGGGCTTTTTCTTGACCTTCTAAAGTCAATGTGTAGCCACTCAAGTCACCCATTGCGGCACCTGTTACAACAGTCCCACCTGTTACATCAGCACCATACTGCATACCCATAAAGAAAGCGTTGCCGTTGTAATCCTCTACGATTACTTGGGGACGGCCATACGCCATCACTTTGAGTTGCTTGTTGTCTTGCTTTGTCAGCTTGGTCAACGAAAGGTTGAGGGTCTGGGTAAAGAAAGTTGTTCCGTTCTCACGGCTTGAGTTGAATGCCTGCTCAAAAGATGAGTTGCCTTTCAAGTTATATTTGTAAACGGTGAACGTACCGCTGATGTCGGTAATTTCATCGTATGTTGCAGTCGCATCAGCGAAGGTAATTGCGCTGAAAGGGATGTCACCGAAGTCAGCGAAATAGATTGCCCGAAGACCACCTACCACATCCTTACAAGGTACTGCCCGTCCTGTAGTTAAATCACAAGCCATTGTTTCTTTGTTTTATTAGAATTAAAAAAGGGGGCGAGGACATAGCCCAAGCCCCCTCTTGATTTACATTAGCTCGGATTAAGAGTAGAGAACTACGTCTGAACCGATACCGTACTGAACTCCTGCGAAGAAGCGTAGGATAACACGGACATTTAAGCTTCCGTCAAGTTCTGACATATCGAGGACACGCACTTCGTTGCGCTCGTCAGCCAAACCGCAGCCGAAGAATAGGTTGCTTGATTCAGCAGCCACCATCTTGTTAGAGGGTAGGCCGTTGCACATTCCTACACGGATGCCATCAAAGAACAAGTCTCCGTTGCCATACCAAGTAGTGCCTTTGTTGTCAACACCATTAGCTCCAAGACCCGAAGTTCCGAATCCACCAAGAGCGCGGACATAAGCCTTCGCTACGTTTTGTGGAACGTAGAGGGTCAAGTCCTCTTTGCCGTAAAGGGCAGAAGGGATAGCATCTACAACTTTACCAAGCTCTTCGATTACGTTTGCAGCAGTCACGGTCGTAGCAGTTACGTCAACAACGTCAGCGTCAGCAGTCATCAATGAAAGGAATCCGCTAAACTCACCTGCACTTGCGGCAGTTCCGTTCCAAATGTTCTGCTCAATCTTTTGTGAAGTCTTTGCAGCAACGTGAGCGATAAGGAAGTCAGCGAACGAAGCAGGGATGCTATCGTAAGCAGAGAAGCCCATTTGCCCACCAATCCAAGAATCGTAGTAGTCCTTCTTGCAAAGCTGAAGGTTTACTTGGAAAGGCTCAACCTCAAGAACTCGGTCAGTAAGAGTCAAGGTAGAGGTAGCAGTAAAGTCACAACTGCCATCTTTAACGATGTCATCGGTATTGACCTTCTGAAGGGTTGTTTTGAAGTTTACGTTTGGAAGGATTTCAATAAGTCCCTTGTCCAAAGTATTAGCAGACAAAAGCGCAGCAGAGATGTACTTGCTCGCAAATTGGCCTGCGTAGTTTGTGGTGATTGATGTCGTTGTCGCCATTTTTTTATTTATTAACTATTCATTCGTGCAAGGACTCGGTCTATCGCTCTCTCGGGACGGTTAGAACTCATCTTTTGAACTTGCTTTGTTTCGGGGTTGTGCTTGATGGCTTTCGCAGCAGGTGCGGCAGATAGTTCTGCTTTAACCGCAGCCATCTCCTCCTTCTTGGCGTAACCGCCCATCTCCTCACGCATTCCTTTCATCTCCTCACGCATCATTGCAATCTCCTCGAGAACCTTCTCAATGACTGCAACAACCGCAGGGGCTTCTTCTTTTACCTCTACCTCTGCGAGTTCTACCTCTGCTTCGGGGGCTTCAACTTCTACCTCTACTTCGGCAGCAGCTTCTTTAATTTCAGCGACTACGCCTTCTTCTTCGATGACCAAAATACGGCCATCAGCAAGTAGGTGTTCGCCAATCGGAGCAGCAACTCGGTCTTCGCCACTAAGGACAAATACTTCGTTACCTGCTTCAAATGATTCAGCCTCAAGAACGGCTCCGTTCTCAAGGGTCATTTGCTCAAACTTAACCTCGCGGATGGAGGACAGTTCAGCAAGTATGCGGTTTAGGATGTTGTTCGCTTTCATACTAACTAATTAAAGGGGTTTTGATTATTTGTAACATTTTTATAGGTCTTGCCATAGCGTATTTGTGGACTCCCATCGTGTGTTGATGGTCTGCCACTCCTCGCCTCGTATCTTAACGCTCGTACCTTGACCTACTAACGAGCCTACTCCTTGCGCAGCAAGAGAGCCATCGCAGCAGTTTGACTTGTAGGTGTTGTCTTTGCATAAGCACCCACGCCTTCCACCTCTCGGTGAAGCGACAGGGAGTTTCTGTGGTCTATACATTCTTTAGGTCTTCTTTATGGTATAGGTATTCGCTATCTTCTGTATGGGTTGCGCCTGTCATAAGCCTGCCGTCAGCATTCTTGTGAGTCGGGCCTGTGTAGAGTTTGCCGTCTGCCGTGTAGTGAGGTACGCCTTCTTTAAGCTCTATCTTACCGAGTTCCTTTAGTTTGGATTCTGCCCAACGCTTGCCTGCAAGACCGCCCCATAGCAGGAACGATATTGTACCGCAGGCTTGCGTGTCATTCTCATCGTAGTATTCTTCGGCTCTTGATAGGTATGAGTACATCCGAGTAATTGTCTCTACGCTCACAGGCTTGCCTTGTGCGAGCTGCTGCGCCCTTACCTTACCGACAGGCGTTGCACACTTGTTGCCGTTCTTCTCGTTTAGTTCAATACCACGCTTGGCGTTGTTGCTTACGGCTTGTGGATAGTCCGAGTAGGATTCCATCTCAATACGAGACCCCGACTTCTTGCGCCCGTCTCTTTTGATGATAGCAACAATCTGCGATAGCATCAACGCTGCTTCCTGCTCCTCTATCTGTGCCATCTCTTGCTTGGCAAGGTTTAGCTTGTCCACAAAGTACCCCTCAATAGAAAAACCTTTGACCTTCCCTGTCTTGACAAAGTTTGTCCAAATCTCGGGGTTGTTGACTTTCATAGATACCATCCAAGTGCCTACGGGCAAATCAAAGCCGTACTTCTTGCTCTTGTCTTGTACGTCATCTTCGATAATCCAAGACTCTACAACCGTCAATCCGTTGATGCCTACTTCGTGTTCAAGGGTAGCGTTGTTCTGCTTGGACTTCTGAAAGAACATCTCGCTTGCTTTGCGGATGGTGGCTTCGCTGAAGTACACATAGAACTCCTCCTCGCCTTCTGCTCGGTAGATGGGTTTGTTGGGTACGAGTGCTGCTCCCATAAGGATGCGCTTCTCATCGCTCTGCGTAGCGAACTCAACCCGTTGTGAGTTGAGCGCAATGAAGTCCTCCTCAATAGCAGGGTATTCTACAAGGGAGATTGCGTCAATGCCCGTGAGCAGCATTGATTCATCAAGTATTAGTTCAATTAATTTCATCATCCGAATGTTGCGGTTCTTACTCTTTGGCGTTGTAGTTGTTGTGAGGTCGTGACATCCTGCCCTACGACATAAGCACGGATAGGTTGATTGAACTGCCCTCCGATACCCTGTGCAAGCTGATTGATTCCACCCTGACCTACTACGTTGAATTGTGGTGGTTGTGATGGCGCAGAAGGTGTGGTGATTGCAGCAGGGGCAGCAGAGCTTCCTGTTGGTTGTGCTGCGTTAATGTTGCGGATTGCTGCTGCGGTAGTTGCTGCAAGGGCTGCATATTGCACACCTCTGTTGATGCTTGCAAAGGGTTCGGGGAGTGAAGTGCTACTATTAAAGATTCCGACTGCTGCTTGCGCTGCATCTACAATTACGTTTGCCGTTGCTACGGCTTTGCTATTTTGAAATACCGCGCCAAGCGCACCTTGCACCATATCAATCGTAGCATTGATTTCTGCGCTTTTGGCGGCCTGTACGGCCTTCTCTTGGTCTATGCGTACTTTGGCATACTTCGCTTCAATTGCGGCTATCTCCGCCCCTTGCTTCTCGGTTAGGGCTGCTCTTTGTTCAGCGTTAAGGTTATCAAGAGCAGTAAGCTTTATGTACTTCTCAATTACCGTTTGAACTTCACGCTCTTGGTCAGATAGTAACAAAAGGTAAGCTTCGTTCGCTAACTTGTCTTGTTCAGCCCTATATGCAGCTTCCGCAGTTTTCTGCTCATCAAGGCGAGCCTTGTCCTCTGCTGCGATTTCTTTGTTCAGCCTGTTCAACTCTCGCTGCGTTGCACGTTGTTGCGTTAGGCGTTGAGATTGAATATTATTTACGGCAGCAATGGCAGCCGCCTCTTTGTTTAAGTTCTCAATGTTAGAACGTGAAAAGGTGTTCTCTAAAGTTTGAGCTTCTGCCTTTAATTCAAGGGCTTTTACTTCTTTTTGCAGCAGTTCATCCTCTAACTTTTGAGCATCAAGAATAGCCTGCCGTCTTTCTTCTGCGCCAAATTCTTCTTCTTGCCTTGACTTCAGTCGGAGGGCTGCAATCGCGGCCTCTTTAACTGAACGCTCAACAAGCAAGTCCCTTTCAATCTTTGCGGCTTTAGCACGCATATCCGCAACTTGAGCAGCAAGGGTTCCCTCTCTGACCTGCTCGGCACCGAACTCTTTTACGGCTTCAATAGCATTGCCTACCGAATCAGTAATGCTCTCAACACCGAGAACCACTTTACCAACTGCATCGGCAGCCGTCTTTCCTGCTGCTGCGAACTCACCTTTGAATAGCAACCCTATCGCTTTCCCAATACTTGGGATAAGTTCAAGCATCCCCGTGAAGCGGTTTATAAGGTTGTCACGTACAAGGTTTCCAAATTCAATCAGAGCTTCCTTTGGGTTCTCAAATACCGAAATTAACTTCTCACCTAAGTCGGCCAACAAGTCAACGAGGTTGCCTGTGATTGCGCCAATCACCGACATAATTTTTACAAACTTGTTTTGACCTTCTTCTGAAGATTTGAATGCTGCGGTCAATGAAGTGACGGCAATAAGCAACAATCCAAGACCCGTTGCGGCAATAGCGCCCCTTAAGGTCTTGAACCCGCTTATGGCACTTTTTAAGCCACCCGTTAAAGACCTAAATGCAGATACTGCACCACCTGAACGCTTATCTAAAGCATTCATACCATCATTGATGGCTTGGCTGCTTTCTTTGGCTTTGGTCTGCGTCTTGTCAGCCTCTATCCCTACGGCTTTTAGCGCAGCGATAGCGGATGTAGCATCCCCCTTAATCTCAATTACTTCAACTGTCGCCATTGTAGCTTAATATATTCGTTCCATCCTTCGGGTAGTTTGTTCTTGCCTTTGGCGATTTCAACGCAATCACCTGCCCCAAGCCACTCATCCGAGTTTAGTATTTCAATTAAATAACTTAAATATCCTGTCTTCATACTACGTTAAGGAGTTCAAATGTTGCTTTGCCTGTGGTCATATTTAAGTTCACGTTGTTTATGATGTACTTGGTGTTGCTCCAAATGATTGCATTCTGAAGGTTCAGCGTTATGATTTTACCGATAGGTAGCACCGCATCCACGTTGTACACCCTTCTTGCTTTTGCATAAAGGTCGGTGATGTAATCGCTCCATTCGTTATTGTAGAGGCTTTGATTTACCGATTGCAAGAAGAAGGGGTCTATGTCTGCTCCAAACGTGATAGTGTTCGATGCGGCTGCGCTTGAGTAGCGGTTGGAGGTATTTGCATACCAAGCAACGGTAACATCCTCGCTTGTGTCATTATCAGCGTTTACAAATGCCACAGGGTTTGGGGTCAAATTGTAGTCATCAAAGTAAGCATAGAATAAGATAGGCGCACCCAAGTACGGATTAAACGTGCCATCCTCATTTGCTTCGCTTGTGATGCTTTTATAGACAAGTACGTTCGTGAGAGTACCCGTATCTTGGTCGGTCAGCCTTTCAAATAGTGGGCACTCAAAGGGCAGTTCAATTAGAAACTCATCGCCATCAAAAGTGAAGTCAACATTCAAATCCCCATAGCCTACATTGTTTGTTTGTAGGTATTGGAATCCAAGTATCTGCTGCGTTTCTTGATACTTAAACTCAATCTCCCTGTAAAGCGGTGGGCGGTTTACTACATACTCGGTTATGTCTAAATACTCTTGGTAGTCTTGGTCGCTTCCTGCTGCGTACCAATCATCCAACGGCTGAAGCAAGAAGCTCGTAGATGTAGTTGGTATAATAACCATATTGTACATCTTCAGAATGCCTGCTAAAAAGTCCTTTACCTTTATTTCGGGCATAAGGTCAGATACCACCACTTGAAGGGAATAGGTTGCGGATGCAGTTTGGTCAACAGAGAAACTAACAGAAGCCGTATCGCTATCAATACCCGAATAGTCCGTGCATTGGTATGTCATTAACGTAGGACTTTGTGGCCTAATAAACAACTGCACCGCATCGCCTGCGGCAAAAGACAGGGCAGCCATATTTGTAGTCACAGAGGATGAAGCGTGAGCAGAAACTAATACAGAGAAATCAAATACTCCATTGCGGAATACTGCAAGTTCATAATCCTCGCTTACGTCTTTCATTGCAATTTGCAAGTCATACTGCTTGCTATCTACAACAGTCCAAGTGTCCGTACTTAAATTAAATTGCGAACCGCTACCCGTATTGCGGTTCATATTTATTAACTGATAGGCAATGTCGTTACCTCCTGCAAACAGATACCCCTCGTAGCGGTGCAGCCATAGCGACAAATCAACAAACGGAGTAGCAGCCAAGAACGCCCCCGTGAACGTGATGCCGTACTTCTGCTCCATCGCATCAAGGATAGCCGTTACCTTCAAGGCAGGCTTTAGCTCGTAGTAGTGTATGCCGTGTTGCTCGTTAGCATTATGGAAGGCAATGTTGCTATCATTGTGATTGCTATTGTCTGAATCATAAAACCAATTCTTTACAGGGCTGCAAAGCGGATAAAATAACGGGGCGTAGGTATCGGTAGTAAGCCTATCAAATATCGCCTCATCGGTGTACTCGTGGTTGAGTTCTGCGAAGTCAAGGTCATACAGATAGTCCTCGCCAAACAAGTCCGTGAGCGTTACCACATCGCCATAGAACGTCAAGGTGTACGCATAAGGCTCGGTGCCTTTGAGCTGCACGTTCTCCACCTCTATTACCCCCGTGCGGAATGGCAAAGAGTTTATTTCAATTCTTGCTTCCTGTCGTAGCCTTGCATCAAAAGTATTGGCAACAGAGGTGCTTGTTGCGCCTGCGTTCCAATTCGTGTTCCATACGTTCCAATTTTGCCCTATGCTATTCCATACAGGTGAGCCTCCCGTCTCGGTAGTGATAACGGAACTTGTGATATTGGCATTGTAGTAATGCTGAAGTATCTCGTTATTGCGTGGGCTTGCAGGAATAGTAAACCCCTGCGTGAAGTCCGTGAACACCTTGCTGATGTCCTGCACGTTCTGCACCGACAAATTGATGCTGATTTCCTCATCATCAAAAATGTCAAGCCTAAAGCCATTGACGTAAATATCAACCTTGTTCATCGTACCAAACTGCGCTCATCAAATCCAAAGTCAAAGGACATAGTGTAATTGATGAGTTTTGTGTTCACGCTCTTTTGGTATTCTATACTTCCACGATTCGGAACTGCACTCACCCAATTACTGCTGACATAAACCGCAACATACTCGCTCATCAGAATGTCCTCAATGGTTTCATCATAGTCTTGGTCAACGAACCCTGTGTTTACAGATAGGGTGTTGCGAGAGTTGACGTTAAAGGATTGGTACTTGCCTACCTCCAAAGAAGGGGTAGTGAAGCCATCGTTGTAGATGCTCTTTTGGTAGGAGTCCTGCGTGAAGTTACCACGAGTATCGCTGCGCTTGAAGAACGTGATAAAGTCAGCAACACCAAAGCGGTTGATGAACGCTACCTGCACAGGGTCGTACTTGGGTTCGCAGATAACATAGTATCGTACACGCCCTATCTCGTTTTGTGCATCTTCTTTATCCAAGAGAATCACATCGTAATACTGCCCAACGCCACCATCGGTTTGTGAGCTTGGCTTTATGTCGGGAGGTAAGTCACCATTGTTCTCAAGGTTTGCAGGGCCTACCCCTGCGTAGATTACAAGGTCTTGAGAGTTGTTGGTTGACGAGTCGGGGGGCGTTGTTCCTCCCCCTGCGTTTGTTAGTAGCTCTGTATTACCGCCTTGCCAAGTAATGCGTATTGCACCTAAGTCATTGGCTACGCTATTGTTAATTGCAAGCGATTCGTAGTTGCCGACAAGCACTTGCCTATCACGGCTTGTAGCAAGCACCACCTGCGAGACTGCAACAGGGGCGATGTTATCACGGGTTGCCCATCCGTCAAGAACAATAAATTGGTCGGGAGTGTCTTCTTCGGGCTGATTCCATTGAGCCGATACCGCGCCGCCTCCTGCGTTATCATAAGTCCAATCTCCATAACCCCATACCCACAAAGCCTCACCCTGTGGACCCTGCGTGAAGCCTATGTCATCCCATACGCTAAAGTCGTGGTAGAACTCCGAGCGTATGAGGTCGCTTACCTCAAAGTTGATTACGTTGTTGATTGAGTAGCTCTTTTCAAGCTCGTAGTTGTCCGTTCCCGATGTGGTAAACGCACCTGAATAGATAAGCATATTTAAGGACATAAACTCAAGCGTATCTCCCGAAACGGAGTTGTTTCTTGCAGTAAAGAAAATGGGGCTGCGAGCCATTGAGATGCTATCGGGTAGGGATGCGGTTGGTGTACTCATAGTTTATAGGTCATCATTTGTAGGCAGGAATGCTGCGGCTATTTCGGGGGGTAGTTTGTTAAAGCCAATCCTAAACGGGGTGCTAAAGAAGTTCGTAGGACTTATGCCCTGCCGATATACCGACTCACGCACCGCAAACGGGTTTAGCCCCTTGCTCTCTGCCCAATCTTTGAATGCAGATACAGGTGGCTTTTTGTCTTTGTACTTAAAGGGGCTATTGGGTGCTTTCTGCCTCCATATCTTGCCCTTGTTGTTTCGCCTGTTGAATGCACTCGTAGTCCTTCTCGTACCGCCTGCGCCCTTTACTCCCTTGTCTTGGTACTCGCCATATTCCTCCATTGAGAAACTGATAGAGAACTTATCTTTAGTATAAAATATATTATACCGCAGGGAGTTGTAAAGGGTCTTGTTAAAGTTGTGCTTGCCTTTGGTCAGATTGCTCCTCGCCTGTTGAACGACAAACTTTCCAAACTTAATTAGTACCGCAGCAACCAAGTCCTCCCGTGCCATTTTAGCAAGTGCTTATCTCGGTGTTAGCAAGCAGCACATCAAAGGTTGCAGTCCACCCTGCAAGCAGGTTCTCAAACCTCTCGCTAAAGGGAACGCAAGTTGCAATACCATCCAACTGATAAAGGTCGGTGTACAGAGTACCCCTGCGCAGTTCTGTGATGACATCGTTAATGACTGCAAGCTGCGTGTTCAAGATATCCTGCTCGTTGCTTGTGCCGTAGAACGGCTCGGCTTGGTCTCTTGGGTTCTCTTTAGTTTCATCGACCAAGTCCATACATACAAGGCTCACGTTCATACGGCATACTTGCCCATCGAATGTTGCTTGGTTCACAATGATGTGCGACAAAGGGAAGATGGTCTGCTTGTTTAGGTCTATGTCAAAAATATCGCCTGTGGTTACCACATTGACTTGGCTATTGGCTTCAAGCGTGTCTTTTAGTTTGGTGGTGATGTCGTAGAACTGTCTCATTTTATTGACTTTTTTATTAGGTCGTTTTCAACCTCTTGCTTTTGCTTTTCGAAGGTGAGGAAGTGTAGGCACTCGTGGAGTTCAAGTTTTGTGATTTCTGATAGCTGCCTAATGTCTCCTTTAGCGAGCTGATAGATTGTAGCGTACCATCCCCATCGCTTGGAGAACTGCCCTTGCTTGGAGTATTCATCTGCTTCTTCGCCTCCAAAGAGGTCTCCATAGCTTGCAACAACTCGCTCCCTAAACGCCAAAAAAAAAGCGTTGCTCCCATCGCAACATTCATAGGGGCTTGCTTCATCTGCTCCGCATATTTGCCTGCGCCCTCATACGGCTCTATCAGATACCGATGCTTCACCTCGCTTGTGATTGGTCGGTAAAGAACCGCCATTGCTTTGTGCAGGTCTTGCACGTCTTGCAGGTAGCCGTCAAGGTCAACGAACTCACCATAGGTGATATTGTCAAGCTCGGGGATAAAGCCGTACTTGGTATCACCCATCGTAAAGGTTGGGGTGAGGTTGGGCTTCTCGTTTATCATCGCACTAATGTGCTTGCTGATGTGGCTCACATCTTTGATGCGCACGTTGGGCAGGTTAGCCAAAGGCACTCCGCAGAATATCTCAAGCATCTTATGGGTCAAGAACTCCTCATCGCCCTCAAGCCTCGCAAAGCGTTGGTATTGGTCAAGCGTTATCTCCGACAGGGAGGTGGGTACAATTACCTTTAGTTCCATTATTAAAATAACCTTTTAGTTTTAGCGTATGGCATACCTGCCAAAGTTAGGGCGGCTTAACTTGTTGTACGTTGCATAGCGCAGCGCATCTATGGCGTGGTTGAATGCGTCTATGGGTTTGTTGAGCAGGTTGCCGTTCTTGTCCTCTACCCATTTGTAGTTCTGCAATTCCTTGATTAGGTTGCTGCTTCGTGGTGTTACAAATAGCTTGTGCCGCTTTAGCACGTCAATACCCACTATAACGCTATCTGCGCCCTTTTGCGTGGGTTTTACGTTCCATCCCATACGATGCAGCTCCTCAATAGATTTGGGTTCAGCAGAGTCAGCAAATACCTCCGTGCGCCTGTCAAGGTTTAGGGACTTTAGTACGTTGCTGATGTCGGGGTTGGTCATCCCCGTGCGGTAAATCAATTCATCCACATACAGGTTATCCCCCGACTTGTACACCGCTACAAGTGCGGTTGGGTCGTTGGTGTACCCGAAGTCCATCCCGTGACATAGGAGCGTTGCTTCTGATGGTATCTCTGCTTGCCCGTATTGGAAGATGGTGGCTCGGCTCATACCACGTTCTCCAAGTCCGTAGATTCTCCAATAGTCGTTGTCCGTGTCCTTCAGTCGTTCTATCTCTTGTCGGATGCTGCTATCAAGGAACGGGTTATCAAGGTAGGTGGTCTTAAAGAAGTCGCAGTCATCTCTCGGTACTACCTTATCGTATATCCAATGAAACGCATCCGAAGGGTTGTAGTCAAGGACTGCCCTATCTTCTGTCCTCATAATAAGCTGCTGCCAATCCTCAAACGTCAGCTCGTTGGCTTCGTTAATGTACAGGAGGTTGCGCTTGCGCCCTCGTATCTTCTGCGGTTGGTCAAGGCTGATGAACTCAACAAGGTTGCCATTCAAATAATACTCGTGACTTGACCTGTTATGGTAGCTCTCGTTGTAAAGGTCTTGGCCTCGCAGTATCTCAAAAAAATCCCTCATAACCGAAGCACGAAGCGAAGGAAACGTCTTACGACAAATGGTGATGGTCTTGTTGGTTTGGTAGTAGGAGTAATGAAATATAACCCATAGCAGGATGTTGTAAGTCTTCCCACTACGAGTACCTCCTTGCTCAACGACTATCTTCTTGTCGCTGAACTTTAAGTGGTTGTAAACCTTATTCGTGTGAATCTTCTCCAAGCACTTCAATTTGAAATAGCTTGCCCGAAGATACGTCTAACTCTTGGCGTTCAACGTAGCCACGCTTCTTGCCTTTGGTCTTTAGAAAGAAGATGGTAGCGGTTGAGTTGCCGTCCTTTATCTGCTTGTGCAGTTGGCTCTCTGCGAAGTCAATGGCTACGTCTGATAGTTCTTCGACTGCTGCTTTGTATTCTTTGTCCTCTTGCAGCCATCGGTAATGCGTTTGCCGTGCGATGTCAACGCTCTTGCAAGCGGAGGTCACAACCCCTAAAGATTTCTCCAACGCATCAAGCATTGCCTTTTTATGGATGTCACTACTTGTCATTTTAACTTATTATATAATTGCAATGCACTATGAATTGCTTGGTCCATATTAAAATATCTGTATTCAGCCAACCTTCCTATAAAATAAACATTTTTCTTTTCTAATTCTTTTGCTGCTTTTTGGTATTTTGAATAAATCTCTTTATTCTTACTTGTGGGCATTGGATAATACTCCTCACCATTATTGGTGCTATATTCTTTTGCTATTATACTATAATCGGATTCAGTGCCATAGAATTTTTTGTAATCTATTTTTCTCGTGTATAGATATTCAAGCGAAGGATAGTTAACTACCGCAGAAGGTTGATAATTCTTTACTTCGTGTGTTTCATAGTCAAATTCTAATGACCTGTATTCTAATTTGCCAAACCTATCTGAAAAATAGGAATCTATTTTGCCTGTAAAAAAGAGCCTATTAGATTTGTGGTGTTTATTATCGTATTCTTCGTTGAGTCGTACTTCAATGTTTTTGTGGTCTAACATATTTTTTACAAATTCAGTATAACCATTTTTTGGTAATGCCTCATATTTGTCTGAAAAGTATTTGTCGTTAAAGTTTTCTCTAACAGGTATTCGTTCTAAAACTGATGCATCTAACTCTATTGGGTCTACATCCCATTGTTTCTTTGTATAGTTTTCAAACATTAATTCGTACAACTCTTTACCTACACGAGATAGAGCGGCATCTTTAGAATTTTTTATATCTCCCTTTATTTGATTATTATAGAGCCATTCCTTCATTTCGTCTTCATTCTTTATGTTTAAATTAAATAACACATTTACAGTGGTAATATTTACAGGAACAGGAACAAATTTATCGTTAACAAATGATAAGACACGATGTTCATAAGGTAACCATTCAGAGAATCTATTGACAAACTCCCAAACGTCTTCGTTAGATGTGTGAAAGATATGTGCGCCATACTTACTTAATCTTATATTAGTTTTTTCATCAATGTAATCATAAACATTGCCCCCTATATGGTTTCTCTTATCTATAACCAACACATTGTGTCCATCATCAGCTAATTTTCTCGCTAAAGTGGCGCCCGACAATCCTGCACCTACAACAATGTTATTCGTCATTAGATTCTCTTTTTTTAATTTGTTCTATGGTTTTTTTAATTTCAGATACTACGTTATTGTTTAATATTAAATCAGTATCCCACTCCTTTGGCTTTTTAAGTTTATGTTTATGTTGTAAAAATGGCTCTTTTTGAATTGTACTTGATTTTACCATATAGCTGACTTTTCTTGTATAGATATTTGGATACATACTTTCCGCATACTCTCCTCTTTTATTATCCTTCAGCATAGCATTATAGATTTTACGATTCCCATCCATTGATGTTTTTTTACCCGTCTTTCCATATCGCAAGGCATTTCTAACAACACAACTTGGTTTTTTATTTATGCCATTATAGATGCTCATAAGTATGTCATCTTCTGTTGAATTCTCAAATTGGAAATTCTTATCTACACGATGAACAAAAAAACTATATGGGAATCCTGCAGTAATTTTTATTGTCTCCAAACTTGGATATGCTGCCATCTCAAAACCAACTGCTCCTGTATTTGAATTTTCAGCTATAAAAAACAATAATTTTATTAAATCAAAAAATGCTTGTGGTTTATTTTTCTTTACACTGATATTTTTTTTATTTATTTGATAAAACAGTTGAGTAATGTTATCATCTAAATGCAGAGCATAATCATAATTGTTTTCAATAGCATATTGATTTATGGTCTCTCTTGTTTCAGCACCAAGATTAGTTTTGGTTTCTCTTTGTCTTAATAAAAACTCATTGTGCAAAGCTTCACTTGTCTCTATAGTAACTATATCTTTGATTTTTCTAAAATCCTTTGCGGCATTAGGATTGTTTGTTGCGATGATAAAATCAATCCCTTCTTTTTTTAGCTTTTCTCTAACAGGTGGGATAAGAAATCTTCGTAGTGTAATGTTATCAATATATGGTCTACCGCCAAGTATTGCAACGAGTTTTTTACTTTTTAAAGACATACATCTTTCTTTGAGTTCCTATTTGACCTTTAATGCTTTCAGTTATATCTGCGCTACTTAATTCATATAAAGAAGTTATTTTATCTAAATCTTCTACATTTTCATAAGCAACAATTACTATTGCCATTAGTTGGCCACTATCTACATCTTTAGAATCCATTATTATATCTTCATTTCCCCAACTTGTAGGCAATTCCAATCCCCAATTAATAAGAGCATCAGGCTCCCACTCGTTGGCAAGCAAGTCCCAATCCCATTCTCCGAAGCCTACATTGTCCTTAATGATAAACTCACCCTTCTGCGCATCGGTCAGTTGGTCGGCAATGATGATGGGTACTTCCTTCAGTCCTGCGGCAATACAGGCTTTAAGACGCATATTCCCACCAAGCACTACCATATTGCCATCTACTACGATTGGGCGCAGCTCAAGCATCTGTGGGAACTCCTGTATGGACTTTACAAGCTTCTTGAACTTGTCATCCTTTATTATTCTTGGATTGGTTGGGTTTGGTATGATTGTACCGATTGCTGCTCTTTGCATAACTAAATAACTCTTTTTGATAAATGGTGGTTGTGAACCTCGTAAAGGTAATCTTTCTTTAGTTTAGTTCCGAAGTCAGCCTCGTGGTGGCAAGCCCTGCATAATGCCATAAGATTCTCCATGTTGTCTCGCAACTTACTCCCTCCCATACCTCTCGGCTCTATGTGGTGGATGTCCTGCGCTTGAGAACCGCATACCTCGCAGGCTATAAAGTCAGTTGTAGTGTATCCAAATGCCTTTAGGTAGACCTTTGTATGGTTCTTCATTCAAAAACTCTTAGTTCGTTTATCTTATCCATCGTGAAGTCCTGAACATACTCGTATAACGATTCCGTTAGGTCAGCAACTTGGTTTGGGTTTTCTTTTAGCCTCTTGATTGCACCTGCCCATTCGCTTGGGTGCTTTATAGCAATGCAGTTATCCTTCGTGATGTAGGGTGAGTAGGGTTGCGTGTTGCTTACTATCAGAGCGCACTTGCTAAAGCCTGCCTCAAGCATCTTTAGGTGTGACTTACACTTGGCGAACTCGGATGTCGTAAGCGGTACGAGGCTCACGTCAAAGAACTCGTATAGCTTGTGGTAGTGTGTTGGTGGCATCGTTGGGAGTTTGTATGCTGCTCGCATTGTCTCTGCGTACCCATCAACATCCGCAACATAAGATTCATATCCATCAAGGTTGATTGTGGATTCTACGACATCCCTATGGTGGTGGTTGCCTCCGATATATCCAAAGCGCACTTCATCGCTTGGCTTACGCTCTACCTGCCACGTTGGAACGCTGATGGCGTTGGGGATGATTCGGATGTTGGTGTTATACTTTTTTACTTTGGAGGCAAGGTGCTTGTTGGTTACCCATACCTCATCAGCCGCTTTCATAGAGCGCACGATGCGCTCACGCATCTGCTTAACGTACAGACCTTGCAGGGGATGCGTAGGAGGAAGCACCCACCAATCATCATTGTCAACGATTAACTTGATGCCCTCCTTGCGGCACAACTTTACAAAGTCCTCAAACGGCTCCACAGGGAACGAACGTGATGCGTAGATGTGCGTGACTTTAGGCCATATCTCGGGGTCAATGTCCGTAATCTTCTCAATGAAAAAAACATCTACATCCTTGTGGCATATCAAGGGTGCAAATGTCCTGTGGTGTGATACACCCGAGTTCTGCTTGTGGAAGGCAAGTACAAAGGGTCTACTCATAATGCTCAATGTCGAGGTGGTCATCTTTAGGTCTGCGCTTCATAATTGGTGGCCTCTCCTTTTCTCTTTGTTCAGCAAGGCACTTCGCAGCGTAGCCCTTTGGCAGCCCTCTCGTTTTACGCCTCTTGGCTTTATACCTAATTGTTGATGCCTTGCCTTTTCTCATTGCGCTCTAAATACTTTACCCACATCCGAGCAGCTACTGCACTACGTTGAGGTCGGAACGGATAGATAGAGCGCAGTTGCGCCATCGCTATCCTTATGAATTGGTCTTGCATTTCTCTTTGGTGTTAAAGGGTTCCAACAATAGTGTACGAGTCTAAGTCCTCACCCAAGATAAAGAACTGCTTGTACATCTCTATTGCCTCCATAGTCTTGCGCTCTCCCTCTGCCACAAACTCGGGGCTAACGGAGTAGATGCCTATGTCAAGGCTTGCCTTGTCAATAGCGATGAAAAAGAACTTGTCAATCGGTACGCCAAAGAGTCGGGTGTAGATGAACGCTTGGACATCGTAGCCGTACTTCTTTGCCGAGTAAGGGAATGCCCGTAGGTCGGTTGTTGTTTTTAAGTCAGCCAAGAAACCATCTGCATAAATGTCAGCCTTTGCCCTAAAAGGCAGCCCGCCAATCATACCAATCTTTGGCACTTCAAACTCGCAGCCTGTGAGCAGGCCAAGCACGTTCTCGTTGCGCAGGAGCGCATCGGAAATCCTTTGCGCCTCGTTGTACTCTTTGCGGGTGCAAAGGTTACGCTTGCCTTTAGCATCCTGCCACGCCTTTGCGTTCTTGCTCTGCACCTCAATCACCTCGTAGTCCGCTACCTTGTGCGGCTCAAGAGCCATTAGGTGAACCAAGCGACCTACTGCAAAGGCATCAGAGTCATCGCTGCCGTATTTGGTAACGTAGTGGTACGTCTTGGGTGATGTCAGCAGCAGCTTGCAAGCACTTGAGGACAGGGCGTTCTTGCCGAGTACCCCGTAGTAAAAGTCATCATCTTGCATCTTTTCGAGGACTGTGTCCATATCCCAAGTGCTTCCGTCTAAAAGTTCTATGATTTTCATTTTGTTTCTGTTTTGAATGTTGCTTCATACCATTGCTCGAACGGAACACGAAGCAGGGCATCGTGGTAGGCAAAGCGTAGGTGTACTTGCTCAATAGTTTCTATGTCTTTGAGGATTGATTCAGACAGGTCTGCCGTCTGCATTTCTCTCAACAGTTGAGATATAGTTGCGTATTTCATTTCTCAGCAAATTTTTTAATCATATATTCTTCGTATCGACTGCAGTAGTGTTTCATTGCATCGTAGTAATCCTCGTGCATAGGGAAATCAATCATAAATTCCTCTATACCATCCGCACCTGCACGGAAGCCATTAAAGTATAGCATTGCTGCAAGGTGGTCTGCATTATACCCATAAGATAATATGTCAGCAGGCTCAATATATATTATTTCTTTTTTCATTCTTCTGATGCTGCGTTTGTTGCCCAATTCAGCCACTTGGTGTAGATGTCTTCATCAAGTTTAGGTACCTCGCCATAAATGCAAGTCTTGGGGTAGGCGGTGGTATTGGTGTAACCATCCTCGTTGTAGGTCTCCTCTACATAGGTGATTTCCATCTCGTAGTTGTAAAAGTCAGCAACGTGAACGTAGCCGAGAAACTTGGCAAGAATCTCATCGGAGTTCTTCTCATCGGGGTTGTAGTCCTCAAGGGCATCCCAATAGGACTGCGGTAGTAGGTCTGCGTCTTCGAGCCAAAACTTTAGGTCGTTGTATGTGAATATCATCTTACAGGTTAATTAGAAATTCAACAAGGGCGAGGCTACCGATAAGGCAGAAGATAATCGCAGCAGAGGCGATTGTCTTGGCGATAAGAACTTTTAGATTATGCATTTTCGTTTAGTGTTTCGTTAATAAGTTCTTCAAGGTCTAAATTATCATTAGCAAACTCATATAAGGATACGTATGCAAGCTGCGCAAGGTTTGTAATCGGACCAAGTTCCATCTTGTCCCACTCGTTGCAGGGAGCAAGCTCTTTGCAAATGTCCCAACAAACGTTGTAGTAAATAACATCGTTGTCAATGTCATTCTGAAGCTGCTCGCAAAGGTCTCCGTAGTCGGGAGTATTGCCATTAGACCATTCTGTAACGATATATTCCTTTAAGGATTCCTTTTGCTCTTTGAGCCATTGATATTTATTAAACATTTTGATTGGTTTTATTTAATTGATTGGTTTATCTATGTGTAAATATATAACAAATAAGTTAATTATTAACACCCAAAGAAAAAATAAATAAAAAAAAGAGGGCTGCTGCCCCCTAACTATTGGTGTAGTGAAGGAACAGGTCTATCTGATTGTATAGTTGCTCCTTATCCACTATCCCCTCCTTGCCGTAGTAAACATACACATAGGGTGCGTACTCCTGCTTGTAACGCTCGTTCTTGGCGCGATGCGCCTCCTTTGCACGGAGTTGGTAGGGACTACCCATAGCCTTGTACGATTCGGGCTTTATCTGCAAGCCGAGCATCAGGGTTTTGTTGTAGAACATCTCCGCATCTATGCAGTAGTCGTGGTCAATGTTAAAGGTGGTCTTCTTAAAGTACGCATCAGGGAACGCTGCGTTCAGCTCTTTTACTACAATAAGTTCCTTTTGGTAGCCATTCCACGTCTGCCCGATTACACGATGCCAAATGTATTTTTTAATCTGTTGCTCCTCAATGTTAGGCAGCCTGCTTTTTAGTTCTTCAAATACAACTGTCAGACCTGCAAAGCCCTGTACCTCTTTGTAGTATTCTTGCCACCCTTCTTGATTGTTTAGGGTGTTGCTCTCATAGTAGTCGGATATCAATCGCATACATTCACCGACATACACCTTGCCAAAGAATTGGTTTATCTGTGAGTTCTTGTTCAGCTCACTAAATAAGGGGGCAGGTATGTCAATAGTATAAAACACTAATAGGCGTTGTAAAGGGTTTCAAGTTCTTGCACCCTACCTCTCAAGCAAGAGCCGCAGTTGGTTGGCTTTACGGAGTCTTTGAATACTCGGTTGTAGATTCTATTTACTTCCGTCTGCTCAATAGCGGTAACGGTGTTCCGGCCTCGCATCTTGCCAATGAACTCGTACTCCTCTTTGGTTAAGCATTCGGGCTTCCTGTACCTAAATATCTTGTTTAGCTTCTCCTTACGGGCATCGCATCCGCAGTCTACGCCTGTGGCTTCGCTAAACCAATCTACCGCAGCCTTAATGCCTGTGGCGGTTGTGATTTGCTCTATGGTATCACCCAAGCCGCTTGGCTTCTTTGTACGCTTGGTAGGTGTCTTGGCAGTCTTCTTGGATTCGCTCTCTTGCATTTTTTAGTGTGTTGAAAATTGAACGTGCTGAAATCTTGGTCTCATCCGCTAACGTGCGAATAGACATATCGGTGTTGTGGTAAAGTGCAAATATCTTTTTGTCGTACCAATGCCAATCGGTCTGCGTACTCCATACCCTATCGTAAAGGGCTATGAGCTGCACCTCTGCATCTTCGTTGGTGTCTTCAAAGATAAACTCCTCAAGAATGTCCACGTCAACAAACTCAAACCTTGACCTTGTGCGCATCAAGGTGGCGTACATATTGCGCAGCGTAACATAGACAAAGAAGGTGTTGACCTCCGTTTCGTTGTACATTATTTTCTCTGCATCATCCACATATTTGTACAACCTAACGTACATTTCCTGCACAAGCTCTTGGGCAAGGTCATCACTCGCCCCGAAGCTCTTGCACATCCGAATCCAATCCGTCTGTCTCTTTGCTAATACTGCTAATAGCTCCAACTAATTTCAAAAATAATCACGAACAAAGCAAATTGCAGCTCGTGTTGTAAGTCCTCGCCATCTTGGTCTGTTGTTGAGGCGTAGTTTACGCCAAGCAGTAAACCTGTCAGAGGCCAAATGTTTACTTCAAAATTCATCGAAGGTGCGTTTTAGAGTTACATACAATTCTTTGTATTTAGATAACTCCATTACGACCTCGTTGAGTTTATTTAGTTCAAGTTGCATAGATTCAAAGTTGGGCTTGTCAATGCAAGCCATCGGGTTCTCCTCAAGAACGCAGCAGGCCACCTTGTAGTAGTGCTGATAATCCCCGTAGATTAGACGGTCTTTGTGCATCCTTACGGCATAGGCAACGCTTGAATGGTCTTTGTCTATGGCTTCACCGAGTTCGTGGAGCGTGGCGTGGTTTCTGAATGCTGATACGAATGCTGCTCTTGCGGTGCTTTCTTTATGCGCACGGCTTCCGTTGTCGGCAAAGCCCAATCGGGCATAGTATTGCTCTTTACTTACTTTTAGCTGACGTATTTCAAATGGTCTCATTGGCATTTGCAGAGTTTAGCCCTGCCCTCTTGATGATTGGTTATTATTTTAGAAATTGGCATAGTGTAGTGCTTGTGGTCTTTAAGTCTTTTGAACTTCATCACACTCGCCCATTCTACTAAATTGTCATCTTTGTCTTGGACTATGGTGTAGTCCACCACAAGGTAGTCAACCCCATCTACTGCAAAGCATTCGTACTTCTGAAAGGGTGATAGTATCTGCCTCATAGGTTGTCCTCTATTATCTTTTGCAGCCTGTCAATCTCATAGTGCATCTCCTCGCTATCTACTCGCAGCTTGGCGTTGGCAAGGGACATCTCGTTCATCTTCCCTTCGGTGAATTGGCGGTAGTCTATAAACTGCTGAAGTAACAGGTCTGCATAATGGCAGCTCATAACGTGGTGGAGCAGGTCATCCTGTACTTCTCTGCCGTTGGCTTTGTCTGCTGCTTGCTTCGCTAACCACATCGCAGTACCTGCAAGCATCAACTGCTTCTCCCTTATGTAAAGGTCATTTAGGTCATCAGAAGGGTACATCGCTTGCAGGTGTTTCATCTAATTTAATTGGCAGCAAGTTACGCCCATTTATCACAAAGCCTACATTTCCTATAATGCTCTGCAAAACAAGCGGTGTTTCAAGGGGCGTGATGCGACCCCCCGACTCCATCTCCTTGACCTTCCTAACGTGGATGTGCGTGTATATCCAATCGGTTTCGTGAGCTGCGAAGCGGTGGATTACAATCACGCAGTCTGAACGGTTGCCCCACTTACCACCACCTTCAATGTCCGAAGTATTCGGAGGCATCGCCATACCCTCGTACTTGTGGCCTTTGTAGAATGTCTTGCGCATCGCTTCCGTTACAGGGTGTGCGTTTACTATGGTCGTGACGTTGTTCCGATGCGCAAACACCCGAAGCGCAGAGGCTACCTCGTAATGGTATTCGTGCATCCCTGTCTTGCCTAATTTCTTTTGGTCTGTTGATAGGGAGTTGTAAGGGTCTATCAATGCGCCCGTGTAGTTCCACTCGTTCTTGACCGAATCCATTACCTGTAAAAGTTCAAAGGCGGTGAATAGCCTGTTGCCGTCTATGAATTGAAAATACTCGTTGATGAAGTCCAACTTGCGGAACATCATCCCCTCATCAATCCCTTGTATCGGTTTGCAGACCAAGAACTCTATAAGCTTTCTTTTAAGGCTTGGCACTTCGTTCTCTGCGGAGTAGATGAGCCACTTCTTGCCGAAGTTGTACGACTGAAGCAGCATAAGATAAAGCAGCGTGTGGGTCTTGCCTACGTTGGCGTGGCCTACCACTACCACGAACTCACCGTCTTTGAGGCGCAGGTATTGGTCTATCTCATAAACACCGAGCTTGCCTGTGTCGTAGTACTTGCCCTTTAAGGCTCTTTGCAGGTATGGTAACGAAGATTCGTTGGGTAGTAGGTCGGGATGTATCATTAATTCTGATTGGTGTACAAATATAACAAAATAATCGACATAAAAAAACCTCCCCGAAGGGAGGCTTCACGCAACGGCCTAATATAAAACCAATCAGAAAGGGTCGTTGCGATTTGCGAAATGCTCGGTGTGTGATGCAGGAGCAGCACTCTGTCCTGTCATCCAAGCGTTAAAGGTCTCTGCGTTGGCAAGGATGGTGTTTACATCGTGCTTGGCAGCACAAGCGTACTCCACCGCAGACTTCAGCGCAACTTGGCGGATGATTGAAGCGGAACGCTCATCTGTTTTAGGGGCAGATGGTGTGTAGCTTGAACCACCACCGAAAGCATTAGCACGTTGGATTTTAACAGTACCCTTTTCATTCTTGGTGTACTCCACGTCTTCGCCTACGGCATAGGGAGGAGTCTGTGATTTGGCAAAGGCAGTACCGAAGTCGCCATTGTCGAAGCGTACCTCTAACTTAAAGAGGTCTTGCCATTGCCCCGTTGGGGTAATTGAAATAATTTTTGACATAATAGATTGGTTTTAGATAAATAAAATTGATTGCTGCTCCATTACATCAATACGAGCCTGAAGCTCTGCTATCTTGTTTTGGAGTGCTTGGATTTGTGCTTGTTGCACTTGCACCATTTCGGTGTATACGTCTTGAGAGAATGATAAAGTCATAACTGATTGGTTTTAAGTTAGGCAAATATACAACTAATTATTCTAAAATCACTCCCTCAAAAATAATTTCTGCGGTGTCTTTGGCAATGGCTTCGCTGTGTATGAGTATGATTTGTTGAACGTACTTGGGGCTATCATCACGAATCGCTCCCCACTTCTTAAAGGCATCAAGCGCAAACTTCACCGCCATTATGGAATTGTCTACATCGTACCTGTAATTGACAAGGCAGGTGATGTGTACTTGGTGAATTGGTACGCAGTCCATTGTGTAAAGCTGCGCAAGGACTTCATCGCAATGTTTGTCCTTTGCGTTCTTTCGAACTGTCCAATGCTTTGAGGCGTAGAAGGCGTTAAGGCTCGGAACCTTGCCGACTACAACCTTATAGGTCAGTTGTCGGGAATCAGATAGCCGCATTGAATGGCGAAGTGCAGGTCTATCTTGGCAATCTCACCAAGTAGTTCTTGTTCTTTGTATTTCGCCTGTTGGCGTGAGTTGTAATCGTAGTCGCAGTTAGCCATCAGCGTAGCGCACTCCTCAAGAATGAAGTCTATCTTCCTGCGTTTGGCAGGGTTAGTATAGTACTGCATACTTTGTTGTTGTTGTTTGGCTTCCTTCGCTTGCTGCTCGTTGTTCATTTTGTCGTTCAAGTTCAAATTGTAGGTGAGCGATAGCCTTGCGGATGTCATCGCAGATAGGGTTGTGAGGTTTCTTGCCTGCTCGCATTATGTAAGTTAGAGCAGTACCCAAGTTGTAGTTGTCAGCTTGGAAGTCCATCACAACATCCTTCGCCTCTATCTTCAACGTCTTGCCGATGTAGTACTTTGGTGTCATTGGTCAAAGGTACATCATCCCAATAAATGTAGATGTGGTCATTCATTATTTAGAATCATTACAAATTAGCATAAAGGCTTTGCTATGTCAATTTTATTTTGTTTTTTATCAAAGTTGATTAGTTAACTTAACTACTTAATCAACTATTAAGTTAACTTAAGTTAGTAGTTAGTCAACTTATAGCTTAACTAAGAAATCAACTAAATAAAGAAGTTGCGTTTTAACGCATCTAAATACATTAAGACATAAAACTATACCTCTTTAGGTATAAAGTCGCTTAGAACGACTCTATTATATCTTAAAGGGTATAATTACTCGGTGAGTTTATCCACCCAACGCTTCACGATGTATGCACCTACCAAAATAAGTCCAAGCATCGTAAGCCCACCTTCAAGAGTCCATCCCCTTTGCTTCTTCTCCTTCGTGAGAATCTTGGTCTGTGTCACTCGGATGGTATCGGGCAAGCAAGTTGCCTCAACGTACACCTTTCGGTCTATGTATTGCATTTGCAGAAGCACCTTGTCTTGGTAGATGGTCGTGTCCCTGTAAAGCTGCAATGTGTCGGTGAGGTATTTTGTCTTGGTGACAATCACCGTGTCCCTTACAACTACACTCTGCAGGACGGGTTTCACAGTAGCGCAACTGCTAACTACCGCAAGAGTCGCAGTCAGCAGGATTGTCCAAATTACAAGTCGGTTGGGGTTTAGTTTCAAGGGAGTTGAGCCATTCATCAAAAGAGGAGGTATTTGGTTTTGCCATTATGCTTGACTGCTTTTAGGATTTGTTTTCGGTTCTTGGTATTTGAGTAACTAACGTGAACCCACGATGGCGCACTATCAGAGCCAAATTCCCAAATGAGTTGGTCAAAATCTAAATTGTCCTTAATCCAATAAAACAACACCTCATTCCCACCATCAAACTTCAAGTCTGCTGCTTGTCCTTGCGTATGCTGCGAGGTCTTTGCTCCCCCTACTTTGGCGTTGACCGCAGGGCTGCGGTACGCACTCGTTACTTTGAGCGCACCTAATGCGTCTCTCGCAGGTTGTAAGACGTTTTCTGCAAGGCTACGGAGGTTTCCCTCCAAGTGCTTGGGTAAAGCGTTAGGAAGCCCTGTTTTTGTAGCAGTCAATTCTGCGAGGCTAAAGTTCTTGGTCATCGCCCTTGCGACTTGTAGGGCTTGGAGTAGTTTTTACTCGCTTTATTGGCAGATGCACTCTTGGAATGCTTGCCTCGCTTCTTGCTCTTACTTATCCTTTGGCTTATCGCCTGTTGCTTCGCCATCTTTAGGGTCTTTAAGAAATAGTAATGCGAATGCACCCATCATAAAAGCACTCACCTCTGTCAGCGATGCCTTCTCGTAAAACACCAAAACAAAACAAAGGCCGATAATAATCAGCCCAAGTATCGTAGTCTTGGGGTTGCCGAAGATGCGCTCAATTAGCACCTTTGTCCTTGAGATAGTCCCTGCGCCACTTCCATAGCGTGTAGCCCAATGAGGCAACTAATACCATAAGCCCAAACGCTTGGTGAACGTAGGATAGAAGCAAGCCCGACCCCGTTAAAGACCAAGAGATGATTACGCTATCAGCCGACTCCTTTGTCATCTTTGTTAAGGGTGTTCTCGTATGCAGATACCAAGACACGAACCTCATCTAATTGCATTAGTAGATTCGCCTCTTGCTGCTTTAATGCATCCAAGCGTTGTTGTAGATGTTCCATTGGGTTTAATTTTCCCCAAAGATAGTTTACTCCTCGCCTCCTTCAGCAGGTGCGTCAGCAGCAGGCTCCTCAGCAACTACTTCTTCAACAACAGGTGCAGGAATCATTGCCCAAGCATCTGAAGCCAAAGTGCGGTAGTAGCCATCAACTCCCAATACCTCATCGGCAGCAGGGTCGTTGACTTGGAGTACCGTGCGCCAAAAAGAGGAAGCGATTACGGCTCCGTCTTTGGTGACGTCTGTGGTTTTGCGGACTGCGATAGTGCCGTCAAGTTTGACGTTAAAGTCGCTGATGTAGATTACTTCTTCAATCATTTTGTTTAGTTTTATTTTTTATACTTGGTAAAATCCTGCAAACTGCATAAAGTTCTTTGAACTGCCTGTGTCAACATCCCCAACTGCAAGAGCCGATTCGTCACCACCTAAAGCAGACAATTTCAAAAGTGAGATAATTAATCCATCTACACTCGCACTACTTGGTGAGGTTGTCCAAACTCCATAACGGCCTTGTTCAGATAATGAAACCGAAGGTCGTGCCGAAGAACTTGCTGCTGTAAATGGCAATCCGCTAATTACAACATTTCCCGAAGCAGAGCCAACGGTGATTCCTGTTGTACGCATAATTCCACGAAAGAAAACTGTGTTTCCAATTTTAGTGTATCTACCGATTCGGTTTGCAGCATCATACGTTACAGAAGTAAAATTGGTTCCATCAGTAGCAAGACTCGGAGTCCATTCCCCCTCCTCGTAGTCATCAAGGGTATTAGCATTGGCTGAAGCTACTTGCGTTGCAGGGAATTGGAGTTGCCCTTGAGAGACTTCAATTACCCCTGCGGTTGTAAAAACAAGTCTATTATTCGTTCCAACGGTTGAAGCATTAGATAACACAAAAGCATTAGAATCGGAATAATCCATACCGAATGACCAATCATTAGCACCGTTAAAGTATATGAATTGGTCGTATGCTGCGTTGTTCCCTATTCTCAAAGTCGTATCTGCTGACGCTTGTGATATGTGAAGCAATGACGCAGGCGCATCTGTGCCGATGCCTACGTTGCCTGTCACAATAAGACCTGTACCATCAACAAGTTCAGTTTTTACACTACCCATAGTTGAGCGAATTATACTCGAACCACGCACATATTCAATAGTGCCTGCGTTATCCCCCGCTGCAGTGAAGTTAAGTATAGGGTTACCCGTTGTATTGCTTTGAATCTTCAATGTTCTGTCTCCACTTGCCCCCGATAGAGTTGTATCACCACTTACCGCCAAAGTTGAACTAAGTGTAGCGGCTCCCGTTACTGCCAAAGTTCCTGCGATAGAAGCAGCAGCCGTTGAAAGCGACAAGGTTGAGTCGTTACCCAAACCATCGCTCAACGCCTTTAGCGTTCCGCTTAACGGCCCGTTATCCGTAACCTTAATAAGGCTATCGTATGTGTCCTGTGGGGTTGTCCCCGTTAATGCTGTTCCCATAATTTTATTCGTTCCAAGTTGTTGACCAAGTATTCCAAATTTCTTCTACCAACTGCCAAGCAGTCTGTCCCGACCCTCCAAAGAGGTTAGTAGTGGGATGTCCATAAGACAATGGCTGAACCATACCCCAAGAGATACTATTCGTTGCAGCAGCTTGACCCCAATAGATGTCATTGTTTGCTGCTCCTTGTCCCCAATCGCCTTGTATGCCCATTGTCTAAATAACTCTTTAACTTCACAATGTTGCTACGCTTCGGTGTGTAGGTCTGTTTTTTGCCACTCATAAAACCCAAGAGCTGAAGTTAGAGTCAGTATCGGGGTAAACGTCAGCGTTGTTGTTGCTATTGTATTCAGGGAACGAGGCTTGGTTGTAGCTCATATAAGTAATGAAGCGGTCAGTATAATACTGCGCCAAGTCCCGTGCCTTGCCAACCAAATAGTCAACCTCAATCTTCTCTGCGGTAGTGCTATTCTCGGAGTTGTGCTTGAACACCCCACCATTGCCAATCGTATAAGCAGCAAACGGCAAATACTCCACCATTGCGTAGTGAATCAACATCGGCTGAAGGTAGTCGTTCACCAAAGCCAAGTAAGGGTTTACCAAAGTGCTATTGATGATGTCCGTGCTGATCTTGTCATAGAGTTGTGTGCCTGTGTAGTTTTGCAGGTGTATCTCCTGCGCTATCTTGATAAACTGAATAAACTTGTCCGTGTCCACGTTACCGCCAATCGCGGTGTTGCGAACCAAGTCCTCTCTCTTAATAAATAATGCCGTTGCCATATCTTATCGTGGGTTTACAAATCCTTGATTCGGCATATCAACAGGGCGCTTTGCTACGTTTGTAGGATTGGTCTCAAGAACCACGCCCTCTTTCTTTGCCTTGTTTACACTCACCTCTGCATTCGGATTGCCGACATCGGGAGTTACGCCTTCGCCTTTTGCTAAATACGTCTTACGCATCCAAAAGTGATGGCATCTTGCTCCGCCCTTGTACAACCAAATAGAGTACGTTGCGGCTCCGCCTTCTCCGAATCCTGCATTGACGGCTTGGCTACCCATACGCTCAATGTCCTCCTTGCGGTAGACCTTGCCTGCTGATACCATATTCTTGCAGAACTCACGGCTATTAGCCTTCGTTGCTTCGGGAGCGTAAGCGTAACGCACCTTGTAGCGTTTGCCTTCTTCGGTTACTCCGTCTTGGCTGCTCTTAGCGTTTGGGAATGCGCTGCCTGTTGATGCGAATGCGTACTTGCTTAAAGCGGCTTCCGCATCGTAGTCAACAGGTCGTTCATCGACAAGCTCCCATTCATCTTCGTTGATGACCTCGCCTAACTGCTCCAACTCCGTGAATACGGATTCAAAATGCTCATCGGTGGGTTCTTGGCTTGATAGTTTCACGCCTGTCTCCTCCTCACGAGTCTCCATATCCATAGGCGTTACTACGTCTTCAGTAAACTCCAAAGGCTGAAGGGTCTTGAAATAAAGGTTGAGGCTGATGTCGTTGTATGACAAGATTTGGTCTATGCCGTCAATGATAATCTCCTGCTTGGGGCGAATGACAAGGTTATCCAAAAGGGTAGAGGCGGTCTTCAGTTCATCAGCATTATTGCCGAGTCCCGAATTGTCTTTGATGCCCAATAGCATAGGGCTGACAATACGATGCGAGACCATTATCTTCTGTGTTGCTTCTGTACTCAAGAATTGGTACTGCTCTGCAGCATCCGATAACTGCACAGGGTCAACCGTTGCAGCAAGGTCTTTGTTGTCGTTGAACGCAAGGATAAACTTGCCCGAGTTTGAACTACCGCTAAACTTCGTGGCAATCTGCTGCTCAATGCTCCTGCGTTCTTCTTCACTTGGTACCCCGTTGTTGAAGTTGATAAGCATAGAGGGCGCAAGGCCGTTCTGAATGTTGTTGATGTGGTAGTTGGCTATCTCCTCCTCAAGCTCTGCGTACGGAAGCCCGCCTTGATAGTCAACGGGGGAGTAGTAATAGAATCCTGCTCGGTATGGCTTGATGTACAATATCTCCAAACCTTCCTTACTCGTGCCAAATGCAGGGATGCGTACCGCAGTCTCTCTCCTGCCTTTTACGTCTTCCCAATCCTTTGCGTAGTAGTAAGCCTCAATCTCTCCGTCTTCGTTGCACCTTGCGGCTCGCAGCGTCTCTACGGGGATGTGCTGCACCTCTACAATCATATTGTGGTCTTGGGAGTACACGACCTGCATAGAGCATTGCCCCATCATCACGTAATCCGCTACGACCTTCTGCAAGCACGACTTTGTAAACAAGCCACGCATCGCTGCGTACTCGCTCGGCTTCTTGGCAGAGTCCGTTGCATCCAAGCCCTTGCCAAAGGTCATATCCATCAAAGAGTTGAGGATAGCGTTGTTGGTGGGTGAGCCGTTGTAGCGGTCAATTAGATACCCGAAGTAGTCGTTGTTATCTCCGTATTCTACGTAGTCCTTCCCTTGCACCTCTTTTACGACAGGCGTGGTGTAGGAACTGAAGTTCACAACGTGGACTTTAGATGATGATGTACTCATTGTCATAGCTTGTTTCTTCGGTGTAGACGTTTTCGTTCACCGTAAATTTGTCAAAATCTGTTTGCGAAGTTACGAATACCCTATCCCGATATATTAGGTCTCCCGATGCGAATACGTTCAAGCCATAGAATCTATTGACAACAAGGGTGAACGTGCCTGTGAGCGTCATAAAACCATTAGCAGAGGCAAGGGTGACCGCAGGTGTTGCGGTGGTGTTTGTTGATTCATCAATCAGCGCAATCGTAACGCTCGCAGGGAACGTGCGTGGTATGATTACTATTGCTTGTGGCGAAGCTGATACTTGAAGGATATGCATCTTAAATAAATAACCTTTTAGTTTGGATTTGTTTGAAAATAGAAAAGGGGCTTACGCCCCCTTAACATTTTAGCACTCTTAAAAATTGCTAAAGAAAATATACTAAATAAATTAGTTTGGGTCAAGCGCTACGGTCGCGGTGCAACCTGCAAATGGATTGGCGTTTGTAGCTCCCTCAATGAAGTTAGCAGGAGATTGCTCCTGCGCCTCCAAAGTCAAAGTGTAGCCCGATAGGTCACCCATAGCAGCACCCGTTACAATCGTTCCACCTGTGACCTCTGCTCCGTAGTTCAGACCCATCATAAACGCGTTTCCGTTGTTGTCTTGAACCACCACTTGAGGGCGGCCATAGGCCATCAACTTCAATTCCTTGTTGTCTTCTTTAGTAAGTTTTGGCAAAGTGATATTCAAAGTCTGCGTGAAGAAGGTAGTACCATTCTCGCGGCTTGAATTGAACGCTTGCTCAAATGAGCTATTGCCTTTTACTTCGTAAACATAAGCGGTAAAAGTTCCGCTGATGTCGGTAATTTCATCGTCTGCAAAAGCGATGTCACCCATATCACCATAATTGATGAACGTAATTTTGTAAAGCCCACCTGTTACGTCTTTACAGGGTACCGCTCGACCTTTTGTTAAATCACAAGCCATTGTTTATTTGTTTTATTAGAATTAAAAAAGAGGGCGAGGACATAGCCCAAGCCCCCTCTTGATTTACATTAGCTCGGATTAAGAGTAGAGAACTACGTCTGAACCGATACCGTACTGAACTCCTGCGAAGAAGCGTAGGATAACACGGACATTTAAGCTTCCGTCAAGTTCTGACATATCGAGGACACGCACTTCGTTGCGCTCGTCAGCCAAACCGCAGCCGAAGAATAGGTTGCTTGATTCAGCAGCCACCATCTTGTTAGAGGGTAGGCCGTTGCACATTCCTACACGGATGCCATCAAAGAACAAGTCTCCGTTGCCATACCAAGTAGTGCCTTTGTTGTCAACACCATTAGCTCCAAGACCCGAAGTTCCGAATCCACCAAGAGCGCGGACATAAGCCTTCGCTACGTTTTGTGGAACGTAGAGGGTCAAGTCCTCTTTGCCGTAAAGGGCAGAAGGGATAGCATCTACAACTTTACCAAGCTCTTCGATTACGTTTGCAGCAGTCACGGTCGTAGCAGTTACGTCAACAACGTCAGCGTCAGCAGTCATCAATGAAAGGAATCCGCTAAACTCACCTGCACTTGCGGCAGTTCCGTTCCAAATGTTCTGCTCAATCTTTTGTGAAGTCTTTGCAGCAACGTGAGCGATAAGGAAGTCAGCGAACGAAGCAGGGATGCTATCGTAAGCAGAGAAGCCCATTTGCCCACCAATCCAAGAATCGTAGTAGTCCTTCTTGCAAAGCTGAAGGTTTACTTGGAAAGGCTCAACCTCAAGAACTCGGTCAGTAAGAGTCAAGGTAGAGGTAGCAGTAAAGTCACAACTGCCATCTTTAACGATGTCATCGGTATTGACCTTCTGAAGGGTTGTTTTGAAGTTTACGTTTGGAAGGATTTCAATAAGTCCCTTGTCCAAAGTATTAGCAGACAAAAGCGCAGCAGAGATGTACTTGCTCGCAAATTGGCCTGCGTAGTTTGTGGTGATTGATGTCGTTGTCGCCATTTTTTTATTTATTAACTATTCATTCGTGCAAGGACTCGGTCTATCGCTCTCTCGGGACGGTTAGAACTCATCTTTTGAACTTGCTTTGTTTCGGGGTTGTGCTTGATGGCTTTCGCAGCAGGTGCGGCAGATAGTTCTGCTTTAACCGCAGCCATCTCCTCCTTCTTGGCGTAACCGCCCATCTCCTCACGCATTCCTTTCATCTCCTCACGCATCATTGCAATCTCCTCGAGAACCTTCTCAATGACTGCAACAACCGCAGGGGCTTCTTCTTTTACCTCTACCTCTGCGAGTTCTACCTCTGCTTCGGGGGCTTCAACTTCTACCTCTACTTCGGCAGCAGCTTCTTTAATTTCAGCGACTACGCCTTCTTCTTCGATGACCAAAATACGGCCATCAGCAAGTAGGTGTTCGCCAATCGGAGCAGCAACTCGGTCTTCGCCACTAAGGACAAATACTTCGTTACCTGCTTCAAATGATTCAGCCTCAAGAACGGCTCCGTTCTCAAGGGTCATTTGCTCAAACTTAACCTCGCGGATGGAGGACAGTTCAGCAAGTATGCGGTTTAGGATGTTGTTCGCTTTCATACTAACTAATTAAAGGGGTTTTGATTATTTGTAACATTTTTATAGGTCTTGCCATAGCGTATTTGTGGACTCCCATCGTGTGTTGATGGTCTGCCACTCCTCGCCTCGTATCTTAACGCTCGTACCTTGACCTACTAACGAGCCTACTCCTTGCGCAGCAAGAGAGCCATCGCAGCAGTTTGACTTGTAGGTGTTGTCTTTGCATAAGCACCCACGCCTTCCACCTCTCGGTGAAGCGACAGGGAGTTTCTGTGGTCTATACATTCTTTAGGTCTTCTTTATGGTATAGGTATTCGCTATCTTCTGTATGGGTTGCGCCTGTCATAAGCCTGCCGTCAGCATTCTTGTGAGTCGGGCCTGTGTAGAGTTTGCCGTCTGCCGTGTAGTGAGGTACGCCTTCTTTAAGCTCTATCTTACCGAGTTCCTTTAGTTTGGATTCTGCCCAACGCTTGCCTGCAAGACCGCCCCATAGCAGGAACGATATTGTACCGCAGGCTTGCGTGTCATTCTCATCGTAGTATTCTTCGGCTCTTGATAGGTATGAGTACATCCGAGTAATTGTCTCTACGCTCACAGGCTTGCCTTGTGCGAGCTGCTGCGCCCTTACCTTACCGACAGGCGTTGCACACTTGTTGCCGTTCTTCTCGTTTAGTTCAATACCACGCTTGGCGTTGTTGCTTACGGCTTGTGGATAGTCCGAGTAGGATTCCATCTCAATACGAGACCCCGACTTCTTGCGCCCGTCTCTTTTGATGATAGCAACAATCTGCGATAGCATCAACGCTG
>Ga0307378_10001957_pt1 | contig 32467 bp, 30 predicted proteins | sample UN1MG_FD_202238 | JGI IMG/M metagenome (GOLD analysis project Ga0307378, IMG submission 202238) | Soil microbial communities from Risofladan, Vaasa, Finland - UN-1 | ecosystem: Environmental > Terrestrial > Soil > Coastal area > Acid sulfate soil | place: Finland: Risofladan, Vaasa | collected... | reverse complement strand
AGGAGTTTTTATTATGCCAGCACGCAGGAGAAAGCAGAGCAACGCTATGCTCTACACTCTAATAACCTTTGTTGGGCTTTTTATTGCCACAACAACGGTTGCGGTTATCTACTACGTCAAAGCTGAAGAGTATAAGACCGGTGAGGCCGATCTACAGCGAGATATCGATAACTTAGCCACTGACAGAGAACGCCAGGCATTGGGAACGATAGTAGGAACAAAACAACCAAATAAAACATGGCTCGGTACAATGGTCGATTATTTTGATACAACCGTTTCTCTGGTCGCAGGCGGAGTGGCTGAGCCGACATCGGCCGAAGTCAAAGTCAACAACAGCAATACAGAAGTTTCCAATGCACTAAAGCTGGCCCAGGAGCATAATATTACTATTGGGGACCCCAACACAACAGGTTTGATCCAAATAGTCCGGAGATTAAAAACAGAACTGGACAAAACCATAAATTCACAACTTGAAACCCAGAAGCTGCTTGATGATCTGGAAATAAGATCTGAAAATAAGGACAAAGCCAATTTCGAAAAAGAACAAACATTGTTAGCTGAAAAAGATAAATTACTACAGCAGGTAGCTGAGGATGATCAAAGACGTAAGGAGCTTTCAGCGCTATTGGAACAAACAACAGGCGAACAAGTCAAGACTCTCAGGGATCAGTTACAGCAGACCAGAGATGATATGAAAGCATTAAATGATGAACTGCTGAAGACACGGGAAGAATTGAAAGTCGCTCAGGATGACCTGAAGAGCGAAAAGGAAAAGCTAAGCAAGATTGAGCCGGGGCCGGACCGTGAAGTGCTCGCTTATGAGCCCGATGGACAAATAATATTGATTGACGACCAGGCCCGGGTAGTTCATCTGAATATCGGCATCGATGACCACGTTTATCAGGGATTAACACTTACAGTTTATGACCGGGGTACATCCGTCCCGGAGGACGGCAAGGGAAAAGCCGAAATTGAAGTGTTCGACGTGGCAAAAACTTATTCAGCGGCAAGAATCACCCAATCGGAACTAACAAAACCTATCTTGCAGGGAGATATTGTTGCAAATCTAATTTGGGACACCGACAGAACAAATGTATTTGTGATTGCCGGTGACTTCGACCTCGATAATGATGGAGCGATTGATTACAACGGCGCCGACAAGATAAAAACACTTATCGAAAAATGGGGCGGAAGGGTTGCCGATGCCATTTCTATTGACACGGACTTCCTCGTACTTGGCAAGCAGCCGCAAGTTCTCCAGAGACCGACCCTTGACGAACTGGATATAGACCCAAGGGCAATGGAGGTATACAACGCCTCGCTACAACAATTGAACCGCTACAACAGGCTTCGGGACCAGGCACAGTCGCTGTGGATCCCCGTATTCACGTACGAGAGGTTCCTGTATTTTATCGGTTATAAAGGACATATCGGCCAGGCCGGCGCCTTTTAGCGGGTGGCTATCCCAATCGAGGCAACAAAAATCTCGCCCGTGTATTGAGCTGCGTTTGCAGAGACAAAGCCCTTTTTGACAGCGACAAAAGTCACCGTCCATGCGGCCCGAATCGCCACCCCGAGCGGCTCACCGGAATCGCAATCCAGCCCGGACGGAATATCCACAGCCAGAACGGGGCTATTGCAGGCGTTGATGCTCTCTATCAACCGTCCGTACTCATCGCTCAATTGTCCTCTTAATCCCGTGCCGAAAAGGCTGTCAACAATTACGCCGGCGCCGTTGCCAAGACGCTCTACCTCGTCTGCGATATCCCGGCCGGACGGATTTATCAGCTCGACGGGCCGGCCCATCCGCTCCAAAATATCCAGGTTTATCTTTGCATCGCCTTTGATTTTGTTGCGATCTCCGCACACAACCACAACGACTTGAATGCCGCGGTTGATCAGGTGCCGGGCAATCACATACCCGTCCCCACCGTTGTTTCCGGTCCCGCAGAATATACATACCTTCGACTCGGCAACATCTTTGAGCTTTTCCACGATCAGCCCGGCACAACTTCGCCCGGCATTTTCCATAAGGACCACACCAGGTATGCCGAGGGTATTAATCGCCCATGCATCAAATGCGCGGACTTCGTCCCTGGTCATTACCACACATTTCTTATCCGGTGAATATCTTTCCATAGCCAGACATTATATATGATGATACGAATCTGTCAATGGGTGCCGGAACCGTTCTTTTTATAGATATCCTGCGAAGAATGATACCGATTTCAAGAAGAGCAGAAAACTCGATCGTGACGACGCAAACAGCCGCCACAGTCAGAACCGATGGATATGGCTTTTTCATTTCTCGGTCTAACGATGAATTGAGGGGCGGCGAGGTACGAGCCGTCCCTTTTGAATGATTTGTTAGTCATTTTGTTATAAGATTAATAATCAATGAACCAATCACACCACCTAAAAAAGAAATTATAATCCAAATCCAATGTTCTTTATATGAAGCAAACCAAAGACCAGATTTTTCCCATTTTGAGGCATAGCGACGACCTAGATCATAACCTTTTTCTGTGAGTTGAACGAATATCACATTGTCCACATTTTGGTGATAACTGAGGTCGATTAAACCTCTGGCCTGTAAGAGTGTATTTGCTATTTTGATTCGGCTTTTATTTTCTAGGAATACTGTCATTCTTTCTTTTAGCTCGTCATGATCCTTAGCTTCAGGTTCTTTGACAACTTCCTTTTTCCCATACTCATTAACCAACATGTGGTTGTGAGGTGAGTCAAGAAGAGGAAAGAGACGGTGATCTTCATATCCTTTCTTTGTTGTAATATCTTCAAGCAATCTCCAGTAGCCTTCAATAAGATGTCTTTCGTCCTTTGGAAGCCACACTTGTATTCTCCCTAATAAATTGCATGACTAACGATAGGGCTCATGAGACGCGAGCGTGCTCGCGGTCTCTTGCAGCCCTTTGTTAGCATAATATTTCATTGGTTACTATTTTATTGAAGAATGACATAGTCATGCAAAAAAGTATAACAATCAGCCTCTGGATCAGGGAATTCAACTGCTCTCTTAATTACCTTCGCCCCCTCTTCAGTTTGCTCTGTCCAACTCCAAGAAACGCTATTTTTATTTGTTAATGGAAGTCCGAGGCAGGTAGCTTTTGCCGTCTTTTGAAAACTGATAGAGTCAACTAGTCCTAAACGTCTTACATTATCTTGATGAAAGCCAAATCCTAAAAAGAATATATTATGAGACCATTTTAGCCACTCTTGAGCTTTCTTGAAGTTTTGTTGAACTTTATCATTAGATCCTTCATGCATAATGTTGACATTCTCACTGGCACTTATAATCTGACTACTTCCTGGTTTGTTGGGGCCATAAGGTATAGCTTTTTTTGTAGATTGCCACTGTAATGGTCCGAGACTCCCATAAATATGTAGAAATGGGATTTGTTTAATTTTATCAACAAAGACTTCTGACGGCTCATTTGCATAGTAAGGCTGTAAGGTTTTGTATAGGTAATACTCAAGTGATCGATCATAATTGAATGAGATGATCTTTAGCTTGTGCTTTATAAGGGAGTCAATTGGGCCGACTAATCGAGCTTTTAATAATTTATACCAGTGGCCAGAAGTTTTATCATCCCACATATGTTTCTCAGAAACACGTTCAGCATTCAACAATATTATGGCAAGAATGACTTTTCCGGTTTCTGCAAGTTCTGGACGGCGTTCGAGAAACTCGTCGATGGAATCTGGCTGGGCCAATCTCAGCTCATTCGCAAGTGTTTCAAGCTTTGTTTCGATTGTCCTAACTTGCTCGTTACGTGTAAGCGATTGAAAACATATAGGAGATGGTGCTTCAGCATGCTCCCGTATTTTACGCACAAGTTCAGCACCTGTTGGGAAGCTGTATGGAACGCTAGCTCCAGCTCCGAGTACTAATACTGTCTTACTTTTTATCATTATTATTCCAACGGTTGGTTGCTAACAAGTTATTATATGATTTTCCTGTTATCTCCGGAATTGGATATCCGCTTTCTTGTCTGTGCCTCTCAAATATACCATTTTTACGCACGTTCTAACTCGATAACATAACAAACCGCACATTATCAGGAAACTCGGTTTTGCCCTTTCGACTTATTCCATGTTGCTTTGTGTTGAATTTACCCCAATTGCTCGGCAAATACAAGTCTGTTTTTACTTTTTAGTACCTGAAAACAAGGATTTGTGAAGGCGGGAGTGGGTTGGATTTCCTTCCCTACCTGCCATGCACCCGGCAATACCCCCTTTCCACACAATAGGTTGACACAATCCGATCAATCACTTAAAATACCCATCCAATAGGCCCTTGACCGTTTGTCTGAGGGTGAGTCCAAACAAGGTAAAGTGATATATGAACATATTATTGACAAATGACGATGGCATTTTCGCACCGGGCCTTGCGGCTATTTATAAAGAACTGGTCGGGATCGGAAATGTTACGGTAGTTGCGCCTTCCGACAGCCAGTCCGGCACCAGCCACAGCATTACCTTCGCCGAGCCGTTAGTTTGCAACAAAGTTGACATCAACGGCCGGTTCACAGGCTTCAGCGTCCAGGGCTCCCCCGCCGATTGCGTCAAGCTGGCGGTAATGCAGCTCCACGAGGACCCGATAGACCTTCTCGTTGCCGGCATAAACAACGGGGCCAACGCGGGAATCAACGTTTACTACTCCGGCACGGTAGCCGCGGCAATGGAAGGTGCGTTTCTGAAAATCCCGGCCGTCGCGATGAGCCTTTCCAGAGAAGAGCACATGGATTATGAACAGGCCGCCAGGCACTGTGTCGAAGTCCTCAAGAAGCTCATGCCGGTCAAAAAGGGCAACGTGCTCAACGTCAATATCCCGGAACTATCGAAAGGCCAACCGAAAGGCGTGAGAGTCGTGCCGCACTCCAGCAAAGGATTCGACGAATATTACATCCGGCAGAAAAACGAGCAGGGACAGACCGTCTTTCAACTGGCCGGCGGCTCCCATCTGCTCGACGAGAGCCCGACCGATATGACATCCTTGGCGGAAGGTTTCATCACAGTAACGGCACTGGTTCCCGATATGACGGACCACCGGAAAACAAGCGAGCTTCAGAAAATAAAGTGGTGAACTGTTCTGTCCGTGTGCAGTTCACGAGTGCAGATAAGTATAAGAAACGACGGTGTCGTAGTCTTTCATTTTGCGGAATAGAGGAAATGAATCAATGAAAGCACTGACGAAAAAGAAGCCCGAACATGGGCTGTGGATGGAAGATGTCCCTGTCCCTGAAATCGGTATCAATGATATTTTAATCAAGATTCAAAAGACCGCGATCTGCGGCACCGATATTCATATTTTCAACTGGGACCGCTGGTCTCAAAAGACCATTAAGCCCCCCCTGGTCATCGGCCACGAATTTGTCGGCACCGTCGAGAAAATCGGCGGCTACGTACACGATGTCGAGCTGGGCGAGCTGGTCAGCGGCGAAGGACATATCGTCTGCGGGCGCTGCCGGAATTGCCTGGCCGGACGAAGACATCTCTGCACGAACCCCAAATGTATCGGCGTAAATCGGGACGGGGCGTTCGCCGAATACTTGTCCATCCCGGTCTCCAACGTCTGGCACTGTGACACCAGCATCCCGAAAGACGTGCTGTCCTGCTTCGACCCGTTTGGAAATGCGGTGCACACAACGCTCTCGTATGACCTGGTCGGCGAGGATGTGCTGATTACCGGGGCCGGCCCCATCGGGTGTATGGCCGTCGCTGTAGCTAAACATGCCGGTGCACGTTACGTCGTGATTACAGACGTCAATCCTTACCGCCTGGAGCTGGCCCGGAAAATGGGGCCTACTTTGACGCTGGATGTCCGAAGCCAGAGCATTGAAGACGCCGTCAAAAAGCTCAACATGAAAGAGGGATTCGACGTCGGCCTGGAAATGTCGGGAAGCCCGGCGGCGTTCAAGGATATGCTCGCAAACATGTGCCACGGCGGCAAAATCGCATTGCTGGGAATCATGCCGGAGACCGCCATCGACTGGGATTATGTCGTCTTCAACAGCCTTACAATCAAAGGTATCTACGGCAGGGAAATGTTCGAGACATGGTACAAAGCCACAATGCTGATTCAGGGCGGAATGGATCTGATGCCTCTGATTACCCACCGCTTTGGCTACACAGAATACCTCAAGGCCTTCGAAGTTATGCGATCGGGCGAATCGGGAAAGGTGATTCTTGATTGGACGCAAAAATAAACAAGCAGCTCAAATCACAATAGTGAGGGACAAGGTATGCTTGGCCGGATGAAATCACATATAGCAGAAGAGCTCAAGCAAATCAGTGACAGTGGTCTCTACAAGGCCGAACGCATCATTATAAGCCCCCAGGATGCCATGATTACGATACAGACCGGCCAAAAAGTCCTCAACTTGTGCGCCAACAATTACCTTGGTCTGGCCGGCCATCCCGATGTCATCCGGGCCGCCCGGGACAGTTATGCCAAATGGGGATACGGCCTGTCGTCGGTGCGCTTTATCTGCGGCACACAAGAGGTGCATAAGGAATTAGAAAAGAAAATCTCGGAATTTCTCGGCACCGAAGATACGATTCTCTACTCCTGCTGCTTCGACGCCAACACGGGCCTGTTCGAGACCCTGCTGGCCGCCGAAGACGCCATCATCAGCGACCAGCTAAACCACGCCAGCATTATCGACGGCATCCGTCTCTGCAAGGCCGAGCGACTGCGATTCAAAAACTCCGACATGCAGGATCTGGAAGAAAAATTGCAGGAAGCCCAATCGGCACGATTTCGCATGATCGCGACCGACGGCGTATTCTCAATGGATGGAACGATAGCGAAGCTGGACCGGATATGCAAGCTTGCCGAGAATTACGATGCGCTGGTCATGGTGGACGACTCGCACGCTACCGGCGTGTTAGGCAAACGCGGACGCGGGACTCCCGAGCACTGCGGCGTAATGGGACGCGTCGATATTATCACCGGAACGCTCGGCAAAGCTCTCGGCGGAGCCAGCGGCGGCTTCACCAGCGGAAGAAAAGAAATCATCGAGCTGCTCCGCCAGAGATCGCGGCCTTATCTATTCAGCAATACGCTTGCGCCGGCCATCGCCGCGACCTCGCTCAAGGTACTGGAGATGCTAACGGCATCTACGGAACTGCGCGATAAGCTCGCTAAGAACACCAGCTATTTCAGGCGGCAAATCGCCGGACTCGGTTTAGACGTCATTCCCGGCGAACATCCCATCGTCCCGATTATGCTCGGCGATGCAGCCCTGGCACAAAAAATGGCAGAAAGCCTCCTGAAAAAGGGCATTTACGTCATAGGATTCTCTTATCCCGTGGTTCCCAAAGGAGCTGCACGGATTCGAACGCAAATATCCGCCGCACACAGCAGGGACGACCTGGACTTCGCCATCGAGAAAATCGACGAGGCCAAACAAGAGCTGGGAATATGACGCAATATTAGCCGCCGCAGCAATATTAAAATCCTGATCTCGATGATTTCGAGTTCGCCCTTGAGGGCTATGCTTTTAGAACTCTTCTGTAGAGCCGGCTCTAAGCAAAAAAGCAGATAATTGTTGACATGCCCAGCTTGACATAGTGCAACAAACTCAGTATAATATGGTGGATTAGTCTACAAACGAGAAAATTTAGAATTAATGGAACACAACACTGTTATTACGCATCTTTATGTTTTGACAGAAGATATAGAAGAAGCGACGCTGAGGTTGATTTTCCTCTAATAGTCTGTTTGAGGTAATTTGTGCCGGAAAGGAAGGATGTAATGAAAACTCGAGCTTTTACACTGATCGAGCTGCTGGTCGTTATCGCAATTATCGCTGTCCTGATGGCAATTTTGATGCCCTCTTTGAGACTGGCCAAGGACCAGGCCAACGTTATTCGCTGCCTCAGCAATATAAGAGCCCTGACATTGAGCTGGTTGTTGTACAAGGATGACTATGATGCCAAAATGGTAGGCGGCCATGTTGGAGGCAGGCAGGACGGTAATCTGTTAGACTGGGTGGATACTCCGTCAACCGGCGCCGGCGATCCGATACAGCTAAAAAAAGAAGCCATAGAAAGAGGCTTGCTCTGGTCTTATGTGAAGAACCACAATGTATATCGCTGCCCCGGTGACCTGAGAAAAATGCGGCCGACCCAATTCGCTTTTCGCAGTTATTCCATATCCGGTACAATGTTCGGAGAAGAGAGAGGCACCGACTGGAGCAGAAGAGCCCTCTGGTCGTATGCGGAAATAAAAAACCCAGCCCTAATATATGTCTTCGTTGAGGAAATCGATCCGAGGGGTTACAACATAGGCTCATGGGTTATGCAGCCCGATGGAACCAGTTGGATCGATCCGTTGGCCATCTGGCATAACAAAAGAAGCACCTTTTCATACGCAGATGGCAGTGCAGAAAAGCACAGATGGGTCAACGAGTTGACTATGGACATGGCTTTGCGGGCTGGCGAGGGGGATAGCAGTGCATTAGATGAGACACCCCCCGCCAACGAACGGGAGGACATCGAATTTATGCACAGGGGCTATCAATTATGGCCTACTACTCGCATTTACCAAAATCGGCATTGACCTGACCTTAGCACAGTCAATTCAATCAGGTCCAAAAAGCTCTGCGACTCTCCCATGTAGTCACAGCAACTCTTGTCTGATGAAAACTCAATAACCGTATACCCTCGCTCCTCCAACCATGGCATTTTTTACCCACTTAACACCAAAAATTACTACCCCCTTATTCTTACCACTAAAATGTTGCCATCTCCATAAAGATAAACTACGATACGGCAAAGTATATCGATATTTTCGGGCAAATATGTTGACTGTATATGCAGGACATTGTCATCCTGATGTGTGAATCCGGCTTACGGAGTCCGCAATAAAGAACAACGTATAGATTAGAAAAGAGAATCTCATAAATGTTCGAATTTTTTGAACAGCCGTGGACGTTGGTGGGTGTGGCAGTTCTTGTTTTATTCGGCATGTTGACTTTCCGCAGCTTTTGTCCTGAAAAACGCCGTTGGTGGCAATTGTTTGTGCCGGTCTTTTTGACTGTCGCCGCTTTCGGCGCCGATATGCTTGTCCAAACCGACACCGAGAAAATCAATTCCGTAATTAAAGCCGCAATAAAAGCCGTCCAGCAGGAGGATTGCAGCGCAATTGAGGCTGTTATTGCCAATAATTACAGCGACTCGTATCACAGCACAAAAAAATATTTGCTCGACCACTGCAGGAGGGAGCTGTCAAAACCATTAGTCGATAAAGGCAAAAAGACCGGCCTGCTGATAGACATATCGGACTCGAATGCAACTGCAATTCTGTTTGCGGCGATAATTTTTGATAAAAATAGTTACATCTCCCAAAACTACAAATCGTTTCTCCTGGTAAAGGCCAGGCTGTCCCTCCGGAAACAACCTGACAAAAGATGGCTCATCAGCCGCATTGAAATACTCGAACTTGACCGGCAGCCAACCAGTTGGAACCGTATGAGATAAGCAAGGGACAAACCAAAGCAAACCGGTGAATCCAGCGTTCATAAAACAACCGGACAATTTGACTTTAATATAGCAAAGTTGATACCTGAATTTGCCGATAGGGGGAGGGTGCAGCCACTGTAGCTGAAGTTAATGGAAAATTAAATATTATGTTTGCCAGATTGAAAAAACAAATATTACCTTTGAAGCCAAAGCTGTTCGCCGTTCGCTGGTATCCAAGCTGCAGAAGCTGCGTGCATCCGGGCAGCAGAACAATCAGTCCTCAACAAATGCCGCCCTTAATGGTCCGCAAGGCAGAATGGCGCCGCTAAAACCAATCTTCGCCCTTCTCTCGCATAAAGTCCGGATCAGGCCTTAATTCTCGTTGCATTTTCATTCAGTGGTTACTTCTTTGCTGAGTCAGTAGCTCAAGTAATAGTAATCAACCGGCTCTGTCGGTGGTCGATAATTCTGCCATTTCAGGTCAAGGAAAAATCCTGTGCAATTGCTCCCGGGTTTTCCCTGTCTCATTTTTTTTCTTGCAATCTGGCCTGGGGACAGCAATATTTGGTAGCAGATTGAAAGTAAGAATCCATAAAATGCAATAAGGTTAAACAATTAGGAAAGGACAGATTATGAAACTTGCAGCAAAATTCCCAGCACAACCCGGGGCGGCAATTACAAAGAAAAAGCTCGGCATTTGGATGCTTTGCATCTTCTTGTTTGGCGCTTTGTCATCGACCGGGCTATACGGGCAGAACCCGGATTTTGACGGCCTTAATATGAGCATGGCAAGTCTGCCCCGCCTGTCGAACGCCAAAACTCGCTCTGTCAGTCCCGAGAATTTCACAGGTGAAAAAGGCAAGGGGGGCATGGCAACCGAAGGCACCGGAGCAAGAGCGGCCCGCGAGCTGGGGCAAAAATGGAAAGTCTCTCCTTCGGTCAGAATCGAAGCCGGCCAGACATTTGTCATGGCCGATATCAAAGGTTCCGGGGCGATCCAGCACATCTGGATGACTCCGACGGGGAACAACCGGTTCAATATTCTGCGAATATACTGGGACGGCGAGGAGACTCCCTCGGTCGAATGCCCTGCGGGCGATTTCTTCGCGTGCGGTCTCGGACAATATACGAAAGTGTCCTCCCTGGCCGTTTGTGTGAATCCCGGCAGCGGATTCAACTGCTATTGGCTGATGCCGTTTCGAAAAGGCTACAAGATTACAATGACCAATATCGATGAAAAGGATATGACCCTGTATTACCAGATCGATTACACGTTGACTGAGATTCCTGCGGACATGGGCTACCTGCATGCTCAATTCAGGCGCATCAACCCGGTCCCTGATAAACAGGATTATACGATTCTCGACGGCGTGCGCGGACAGGGACAGTACGTCGGAACCTATATGACATGGGGCTCGAACAGCCCGGGCTGGTGGGGCGAAGGCGAGATCAAGTTCTTCATGGATGGCGACAAGGAATTCCCGACAATCTGCGGCACCGGAACCGAAGATTATTTCTGCGGTTCTTACGGTTTTCAAAAACCGGGAACGAGTGAGTATCAGGAGTTTGTCACGCCCTACGCCGGTATGCCCCAGGTGATCAAGTCGAAAGAACAGCCGCGTTTCAGTCTGTATCGCTGGCATATTATGGATCCCATACGATTCGAAAAGGATCTGAAAGTCACCATGCAGGCATTGGGATGGAAAAGCGAAGGAAGATATCTGCCTTTGCAGGACGACCTTTCTTCGGTGGCGTTCTGGTATCAGGCCGAGCCGCACGCGGCTTTTCCGAAATTGCCGGATAAGGATTCGCTGAAAATCAAATAAGCAGCTTGATACTAAACTCGAATCCGAACCTTCAGCACAGGTGAAAGGAAATGTGATGAACAGGCGTAATCAGACAAGACGCGATTTTTTGAAAACTCTGGGACTCGGAGCCGCATCGCTGGCCCTGCCGGGATACTTGAAAGCAGCCGGGCGCAGCATTTCTAAGCCGAATATAATTCTTATCATGGCCGACGACCTGGGGTATTCCGATATCGGATGTTACGGCGGAGAAATCAGGACGCCGAACCTCGATGAACTGGCGGCAGGCGGAATGCGGTTTACTCAATTCTATAATTGCGCCAAATGCAGCCCCACGCGAGCAACTCTTCTGACCGGCCAGTACGATCAGGCCGTGGGACTCAAAAATATGGAGCACGGCGTCACTTTCGCCGAGGTCCTGCGCCCCGCCGGCTACCGCACAATCATCTCCGGCAAATGGCATCAACAACCCCTGCCCACTACCCGCGGATTCGACAGGTACTATGGCCTTGCGGACGGATGCTGCAATTACTGGAATCCCGGCATCAAAGCCAGACCCGGAGAGCCAAAGCCCGGCCGAAAGATAGCCGAACCCCGCCGTTGGGCCATCGAAGGCAAAGCGATTATGGGATACACCCCCGAAGACAAAAACTTCTATACGACCGACGCCTTTGCCGATTATGCCATCGCACGGCTTGAAGAGTACAAAAACGAGACCAAACCGTTCCTGTTGTATCTGCCTCAGACCGCGCCGCACTACCCCCTGCATGCCTGGCCCGAGGATATCGCCAGGTATCGGGGCAAATACAAAATAGGCTGGGACGAGCTTCGCCGGCGGCGTTACAAACGCCAGATAGAGATGGGCATGTTCGATCCTAAATATGCGCTGTCCCCGCGAGATGAACGTGTCCCGAGCTGGGAGTCGCTCAGTGAATCGGAGAAGGACCAGGCAGATTTGAGAATGGCGGTTTACGCCGCGATGATCGACCGTATGGACCAGGCGGTAGGCAGGGTTTTCAAGAAGGTAAAAGAAATCGGCAAATGGAAGAACACGCTTATCCTGTTTCTCGCCGACAATGGCGGCTGCCCCGAGACGCCCGACAAGACACCCGATATTCCACCGGGGCCTGTTGAAAGCTATCGCCCGATTGGTCCTGAATGGGCCAATGCCAGCAATACGCCCTACAGAAAATACAAATCAACAGACTACGAAGGAGGCAACTGCACTCCCTTCATAGCCTATTGGCCCGGCGTAATCAAACCGGGCACCAAAACCGACCAGGTGGGGCACATAATTGATATCATGCCGACGTTCATGGAAATGGCCGGCGCTGAATATCCCGGACGAATCGACAACAGAAAACTCAAGCCCCTTGCCGGCAAATCATTGCTTCCGATCTTCCGGGGAAAACGAAGAGAGCGGCATGATGTGCTGTACTGGCAGTTTGGAAAGGCCAAAGCCGTGCGGACAGGCGATTGGAAACTCGTTCGCTTGGGCCAGGCTGACTGGGAGCTCTATGACCTTGCTCAGGACCGGACGGAATTGAACGACCTGGCTTCACAGCATCCGCAGAAGGTAAAACAAATGGCCGGCATGTGGGAAAACTGGTGGAAGAAGTGCCGGGAATAAAGATGCTGCAATTGCTCTGTAGAAAACATCATGACGGAATTTGTCATTGCGAGCGTAGCGAAGCAATCTCAAACGCAACGATGCCTTTTGTTCCGTATGGAGTCCCCAAGACTACTTATAACGCAGGAGATTGCCACGGCCCTTCGGGCCTCGCAGTGACAGATTGTGGAGATTTTTTACAAAGCATGCCACAATCTTTAAGGATCCTCGTAGCATAAGTTTAACCAAATAAATTTTAACAAGAACGGAGTTCTCGCAGAGAACAGGTTTATTGGAGATGTCTTTACGAACAGGCTTGATATTACAGGCTAAAGTGATAGTATTACGAATCAGGTGAAACATTAACAGCAATCGAATAAGGAGTAAGTAGAATGAAAGTACAGAGACACTTCGGATGGTTTGTCGCTATAGTTGCATTTCTGGCATTTACATCGGCCGTATGGGCGAATCCTTATATGGGCGAATACAAAGGGACGTATCATCCGGACGGCAAGACAACGATGCAGGCAGTTGCACAGGTCATAGCGGAGGGCGATGATGTGTATTACCGCATTGCAATCAAAGCGACCCCGAACGAGGAAAACCAGGACGGTGCGAATATCGAGATTCACGGCAACAGGCAGGGTTCGACCGTGCACATCGGCGACAGGGCAGGTGGATATCACTGGGCCGGACAGATTCAGAACGGCCATCTCTCGGTTCGCTCCGAGTACGGGCAGCACTTCGAGCTGGACAAATTCGTGCGGAAGTCGCCGAAGGAAGGTTTAAAGCCGCCCCAGGATGCGGTTGTGCTGCTGCCATTCAAGGACGGCGTAAAACCGGACATGAGTGCGTGGACGAATTCCGAATGGAAGAGCCTCGAAAACGGAGCGATGCAGGTGAACAAGGGAGGCAATAATACGAAAGAGCAGTTCGGCGATATCGAGAATTTTCACCTGGAATTCAAACTGCCGCTGGAGCCGAACAACCGCGGGCAGGGACGAGCCAACAGCGGAGTTTATTTCGCCGGCCAGTTCGAAGTGCAGGTGCTGGATTCGTTCGGCCTGGTGCATACTTCCGGCGACTGCGCGGGTCTGTACAATATTGCACGGGCCAGAGTCAACGCGTGCCTGCCGCCGGAGACGTGGCAGACTTACGACGTCAAATTCCGGGCTCCGCGACTCAATGCCGACGGCAGTATCAAAGAAAATGCACGTATCACCGTCTATCAGAACGGTATCAAAGTACAGGACGATGTTGAGATTCCGTATTCCGGGAACAGGTGGAAGGGAAAGAGCGAGGCTACCGGGCCGATCCACCTGCAGGATCACAGTCACCCTATTCAGTACCGTAATATCTGGCTTCTCAAAGGTAAATAACCGGCATCGGCAGAAAACGCAGGGCACTGAGAAAACTTATCCCGAAAACTGTATAACGCCGATTAATAATACTAAGGGTGGACATTACCCGAAACATGCGCGGCGTTCTCAGGAATCCGCGGCGCAGAGGCCAGCAGATTATTGACAATCATATTGCCCCTGCCGCCAATAACTTCGAGCGAAGTCGATTCGGCGTCCGGGCGATTGTCACTGATGAGGCAGCCGGAGATTCGACTGCCGGTTACGTCTTTCAGCAGCAGGCCGGCGTTGTCGCAGTCGAGAATCGTGCAGTTGGTGACGTTCATCCGTTCGCAGCTCTCGATCGTCAGCCCTGCCGGGGCCCGCCAAACGTTGGTGACATGCAGGCCCGAAAGCGTACAATCGGCGCTGTTGCGAACGAGAAGGCTGTTTCGGGCATCGAGGCTGTTGCCGTAATTATAGCGTGGATTCCGGTCGAAGTTGTTGGCGCCGACGATGATATTCGAACAATCTTCAATCAGAAGGTTGTGAGTGTAGCCCATCCAGAATGTGTTGCCGGCAAGGATAACGCCCCGGCAGTCTTTTAAATGAACGTTGACCTTGACGTCACTGAGGACATTGCCGGTAATGGTCACGTTGCCCTCACGAACGGGCTCGCCGCTGCGGCCGGGCTTGCTTCGGCCTATTATGCGGATGTTGGCCGAGTCGGCCGAAGGGCTGTTATGCTGAATCGTGCAGCCGGTTATGGCCACTTCGCCGGTCCCGTAAGAGCTGTCCTCACAGTCGATCAGGACGTTTGCGGCTGGCGGGGTTTCGGGGCTCATATTGCTTTCGATGTCGCAGCCTGTGATGTGAATGTTGCGGACGTTGCCGGCGCGCGACACGATGCCGCCCCGGCTATTATAGCTTATATGGCAGCCGGTTATGTTCGACTGGTGCAGGTTGACGTTGTCATAAAAAATACCGATGCCGCGGTTTTCGTACAGGTGACAGTTGGAAATTATCAGGTTGCGGTTGTTGCCTGTAAGATGGATGCCGTGCAGGACGCCGCGGATATGAACCCGCGTAACGGTCAACTGCATAGTCCCGACGGCCTCGATTCCGACCGCCTCCGGATGGCCGCCGTCGATTGCGATCGCGTCCACGAGGGGCATGCGTTGTCGCTCCCAGACGTTCTCTGCGAAGTCCTCCGGGTCGGCCGACTTGAAGTGCGTGCCGGCAAACTTCAGGGCCGGACCCGGACCGGCCATAACGATGCGGGCGACTCCCCCGCCGCTAAGCGATGTGTAGCCGGTTTTGTCCAGGTCAATCACAATAGGCCGTGTGATACGGTATACGCCCTTAGACAGCGTAATCGCGCCGAGGCCGGAGTCGAGAGCTTTCTGAATCGCGATGGTGTCATCGGTTATGCCGTCGCCAGCGGCGCCGAAGCCGCGAACGTCGCCTTGATTTACTTGCTGGGCACTGCTACCAATTGCAAGACCGGCAAGTAATACTAAAACCGTAAGAGCGATTTCTCGTTTGCTAAGAAACATGATTATCTCCCGAAAATAAATCAAACCACTATATTCCAACCGCTGCTCCGGCAGGTTCTATCCCCTATCAGACAGCATGCTCAGCGGATGCCTGCGATTCTTCAGCGGCAGCTCAACCGGTGCATTGAGCCGGTGCGATTCGTATATCGCCAGTATCATTTCCAGCGCAGCACGACCGTCGTACATGCCGCCCTTCGGCTGGGTGCCCGTCTCAATTGCCCGGATCAAATCCAGCGCGATGAGCCGGTTGCCGTAATGGTGGCCGGGATCCTTGAGAAGTTCCGGTTTGTCTATGCCGGCGCTCGATATCCGCTTCCATCGGGTCTTGCTGCGTCCGGGCTGCCACGATGGATCCTCCACAAACCATATCTCGGGCACGGCACCAGTCGTCATCGTCAGAACCCCCCTGCTTCCGTATACCTGCAGACCAAAACGTTCCGCTGCCCCATGCCGGGTACGGTGCGTCGAGAAATAACCCATCGTTATCCCGTCAAAACGATATACGGCATGAATCTCGTCTCCGGCAAGCGGGCCGATTCCTTCCGCTCCTTCGCGGACCTGCTTTCCGGTGACAGGCTCTCGATCATCTCTGACGCTGGCGAAGCACCACCGCGCATCGGCGGCAAAGAAACGCATCAGATCCATGACGTGTGTGCCGAGCACCATAAGGTCCTCTCCGCCGCCGCGACGGTCTTCTTTGCCCCGGCCGCGAAGTTCGAGAATGTCGCCGAGCATGCCCTCGGCAACCGCCTTCTGCGTTTGGGCCAAAGCCGGGCTGTAGCGCGTCTGATGAGCTATTGCCAGTTTCAAGTTCCGCTTCTCAAGGGCGGCAATCATTGCGTCCGCCTGTTCGAGACTCTGGCACATGGGCTTTTCAAGAAATACGTGACAGCCGAATTCTGCGCATGCCAGCACCATATCGTGATGACAGTCGAGCCATCGAGGGGCCACGCTTACGATTTGCGGACGCTCTGTCTCAAGCATCCGGCGATAATCTGCATAGCTTTTCGGAGCTTTGAGCCGTTTCGCGGCGGCGGCGCGCCCTTCCGGATCCGGGTCGGCCACGGCCACCACTTCGGCTTGCTCGATATCGTTCCACACGACGTCCAGCCCGTGCCCGTAGTTTCCGCGCCCGGTCCTGCCAATAACGGCAACTTTGTATCTTGCCCCTTTTGCGCTGGCACAGCCCGATCGTCCCGCCGCTAATGTAGCCAGTCCGAATGCCGTGCCGGCGATGAAATCCCGCCGTCTCATAACTTCACTCCCGTATTTATATCTATGAATTTTCGTTTATATGGTCCAGCCTTCGCGGTAGTGCGGCTTGATGAATTTGTTGGCTTCCGGGACGTTCGTGATGTTCATGTTCTTCCAGTCGAAGTTCAGTTTCCTGCCTGCACGCAGCGCGACATTACCCATCAGGACAAATTCGGTAAGCGGCCCGGCATAGTCGAAGTGCGTGCTCGGCCGGCCTTTGCCCCGGCAGGCATCGAGCCAGTCGCGATGATGTCCCTTGACACGGGGCAGGCTCTTGGGCGGCTTGCGATAGGCCCGCATTTTGGTTTCGGGAATGATGCGCGGGGACCTCGACCAGCCGCCGCCCAGAATGGCGCCCCTGGTCCCTATGAACAGGATGCCGTGGTCGCCGAGGCTTCTGCCTTCTTCCAGTTCCGCAGGACGCGGCGGCATAATTCCTCCTTCGTACCAGGTAATGCGAACCGGTCCCATTCCGGCCCGAGCCGGGAAATCGAAATACATCAGCGATGCTGCCGGGCAGGTCTCTTCAGTCGTACCACACGAGCTTGCCTCGACGCTGAAGGTTGCGCTCTGGTCCAGTTTGAGCGCCCAGAAGGCCGGGTCAAGATGGTGGCAGGCAAAGTCCCCTATCGTGCCGGAGCCGAACTGCCACCAGGCTCGCCAGCGGACCGGGGCGTAGTCAGGGTGATATGGGCGAGCGGGTACGGGCCCGAGCCATCGCTGCCAATCAAAGCCGGCCGGCACGGGCGGGGTATCTTTGGGCAGGCCGGTGAGACTTGTCCAGCGGCGAGCGCCGGTGCTCGTCCAGGCGTGCACATCGTGCACATCTCCAATAGCGCCGTCCCATATCCATTCGCAGGCAAGGCGGATATCCTCGCTGGAGTGCCCGAAGTTGCCGAGCTGGGTAGCGACGCCGGCCTTGCGGGCCGCTTCGGTGACAACACGGGTTTCGTAAACAGTGCGGCAGAGGGGCTTTTCGCAGTAGAGGTGCTTACCTTTGGCGATGGCGGCCAGGGAAATCACGGCATGAGAATGGTCCGGCGTGGCGAGCAGGACGGCATCGATATCTTCGGTATCGAGCATTTGATTGTAATCGAGGTATGTCGGGCAGGGTTGGCCGTACTGCTGGCGCACCAGTTCGAGAGCAGGTTTCAATCCGGCGGTACCGCCATAGTAGAACATGCTGTAATCGCTGACTTCATTAACGTCGCAAAGCGCAGCGATGCGAACATCAGGCTCGTTGAAGAGCTGCTTCATGTTGACAATGCCCTGGCCGCCCGTGCCGATGACCGCGACGTTGATTTTTTCGCCGGGTGAGATATTGCCTCTGCCGCCGAGGACGTGGCGAGGTACAATAGTAAAGACCGTAGCTGCTGCTGCACCCGCCAGGAAATTTCTTCTGGGAATCCCCTTCTTCGTATGAGCAGAATCGGCTGTTAGATTCTTCATAGTCTCTTTCCTTTTTGTGTTAATCTGTATTTCAGTGATTGCCGACCGTCAAATTTGCAAACAGTTAGGTTTTTTCTGCGTGGTATTATAGCAGGGGCGGCCGGCCTAAGATAGTTTTTTCAAGCCCCGCAGAGCGGCCATTTGGGGGAATTTCTTTCACGGCGCAGTGCGCTCGCGTTGGCCGATGGGATTAGTCAAAAAATTTTGACAGATTTCCCCTTCCTCGGCCTGCGGAAAAAATATGCCAAATACTTAAAAATCCTCCACAATTGTCAAGACTGGATGTTTTCTCAAGACAGACTGTCGCTCGGGTCACGGGCCACGAAACACGCTATCCGCAAGACGGCTAAAGTTGCTTCTCAACACCGAGGCCGAGAAGAAGACCCAAAAAATGTACCCCCTATGGGGCAGGCGTACCCCTTTAATTCCCCCTATTTCACATAACGATCAAGTTCAGCGGCGCCGCTTGTCTGTGTCCGCTGAAACGCCTTGTTAGCCCTATATATCATCAAAGAACTTCATTTGGCGTAATTTGCATTTATCGCCGATTACCTTGCCCTGTAATGGGCGCAAATCAACAATCGCTCCGAATTCGTTGAAAACATCCAGAAAAATATCAATATTCTTGTTCCAGTAGATCATGGCACATGACATGGGGGCTCCCTTGCCCTCGTCCTTTCCCTCAACAAGAAACCGGAGCCGGGTGTCGTAAAGAAAGCAGACTGCAGTAGCCCGACCCCACACGTATTCCTTCCAGTGACTAGTATTTGTCGCGACCGGGACCAATGCGAGGACTTCTGATCCGTGGTGCTTGTGCGCACAAGCGCATTTGTATAGCCAGTGCTTGATGGTCGTGTGCCGTTCCTTGTCCGACCCATACGGAGGATTTACGTAGATCGTAGGGTAATCCCACGACTCTTGAAGACCATCATGTTCAGGAAGCCGATACTCCATTTCCGCATGAACAATGGACCATTCGTTCGAGCAGGGATCGAGGGCAATCTTGCCGCCGAACACTTTACGCACGGCATCGACATATTTTGGCGGCGTGCACCAGTTAACGCTCTGGGAGTTCACCGTTCGGCCTGCGGTCATGTCAGAATCTCCTTCCAGTTCTTGGACGCGAGCAATGTCAGCACGCGTTTCAGTTCTGTGACGGAGTGACCTGCGGGGGAAATTACGTTAAACCAGCTTTCCACTTTGCCCAGGTTGTTTGAGAAGTAATTCTGTAGGGCAGGGAGATTTAAAGGTGTCCGGTACATATTTTCCTTAAAAACCCATTTGCCACCCTAAAAAACTTGCGTCTTTACTTCCGCCTTCTGTCGCTCACTCAAGCTCGTTCTTTCATATTATACCCATTGTCCCAGCCCGGAACAAATACATTCAGTCTTTCTATTTTACATGGCGTATTGTAATCCCAACAAAATCGAAATCCTTCGGTACGGCCTCAGATCCTGCTTCTTTAGCGGCGGAAAGGAACCTCTCTATCGGGCTAAAATTGTATTTTGGGCCGGCTGCAAGTTCCGCGACCACGACAAAATTGGAATCCCCGGCTAAACTTACTGAAAGTTTCTTTTTTGGCATAAAATATATCTCCGATATTCAAAACAGAACCAGGCAATGCGATTGTAGTCCCAAAGTTTTCATGGCCTCATACATATAAGGTCCTTACCATTTAACTGGGCCTTAATAGCAATTCTCGTGTATCCAAAAGCTCGTCTGAATCATGGTTAATTCCTGCACGGGATAAGCCGCTGCTTTCTCCGAAATGCCTATCAGAAGCTTTTATTACAATTGGAATCTACGAATTAACGCAGGATTCGGCTATTGTGGAAATCACGTATATGCCTTACGCCCGGAACAGCTTCATCCAAGTTTGCCGTTTCCCCGCCAATTATTAAGCTCAAATCGTATCGTAATCGCCTGATATCATTATTCCGGAATATGGATTAGATAGCTATCGATATTTTACGATATGAATGTGTAAAATCTCGATATATATCAACTTCGGAAGAGATAGAAGTGGCCTGAAGTGGAGAAATCTATTAAAAAAGATTTCTCGACTCCGCTTCGCTGCGCTCGAAATGACACGAACAAGCGCATTGATTATGCACAATTGGTATAATAAGCTTTTTGGAGGAGAAACTCCATATAGCTTCCAACCAGTGATATTTTCGTAAAGCCAAGGATAATCCTTGCGTCACTTAATTCAGAGAAGAAACTGCGAGATATTGCCCAGATTGTGACCGTTCAGGTATTAATATATATAGCTGATCTATAGGATATCAGTAATATTGAGAAATCCAGGCGAAACAGTATTTCTAATGGCTTTCCTGATATGGATAATAATTCCCCGCCGGATTTTTAGCGCTTTGTATGTCTAACTATATTTAAAAATCCGGTAAAAATGCTTGCAGTTCTGACCAAGCTGCGGCATAATCATGCCCGATTGATCAATATGATTATTCATATAAAGTGAAAAGGGAATATGAAAACAACAAAAGCCGCAGACATCATGACAACGAATGTCATTACGGTGAAGAAAGATATGGTTTTAACGGACGTAATAGCTCTTCTTCTCCGTTGGCACATCAGTGCCATGCCTGTTGTCGATAACGAAGATAAAATGGTCGGCATAGTGAGCGAAATTGACCTGGTGAATCTGACGTTTGACGGAAATGCAGCAGACACAACAGTTGCAGAAGTGATGGTAACGGATATCGTGTCCTTTAGCCCAAATACGGAATTAGCTGATTTGGTTCAGTCATTCTCAAAAAGGCATCTCCGCCGGGTGCCGATCATAGACAAAGGAAAAGTTGTTGGGATCGTGAGCCGTCGCGACATTCTTCGAGAAATACTTCGCAGATATAATTAGTATTGACAAATCAAATCCTGCCCACACGTATTTGATAACTGTCGGCATCATATGAGCTGGATTCACTCCCCTTAAATGGTTTGTAGCTGTTTATACAGATAGGTAAAATTGATGACAATAAAAAAATTAGAAAAGTCCGCGTTTGATAAATGGGTCACCGCGTGCATAGGAAACCAACAAGTGTTCGGCGTTCAGGCCAAAGATGACCGTTTTGTGTTTGCACCGTTGGCGAACGCCGAGGACTTGCGTTTAGACTATGATGTGACTATCTTGCCCCCCAAGAAGTACTTCCTTCCCCCGCGAGAGACGTTACTCAAGTTCGACCGCAAGGAGGGATTCGAGAGTGTGTTCGATAACGAGCCCTTCGTCTTGTTTGGCGTTCACCCTTACGATATGGTTGCGATCCTGCAGACAGACAAGCTGTTCGCCATGGATCACTGCGATACCCACTACGTCGATCGTCGGCAGAAAGCCACAATCGTCGCCTGCGATGTGCAGAATGCGTCAAAGGAAGTCTTTGCCGGCTGCATGGGCACGGCAACCGTTGACGATGGTTTCGATATCCTGATTACGAAGATCGATTCTGAATATTTGGTCGATATCCGTACCGTCAAAGGTCAGGCACTGGCCGATACCATCAAGGATGCCGAGGATGCCGATGAGATGAGCCTTAAGCTCAGGAAATTAGTCTGGGCGGATAATACCATACTACTCCAGAAACACAAACTTAATGTCCGGCCTGATGTCCTGCCGAGAGTACTGGATCGTTCCTATGAACATCCTGTCTGGGAAGAGATGGCTCAGCGTTGCTATTCCTGCGGATCGTGCAACCTGGTCTGTCCGACATGTTACTGCTTCGACGTACGCGACGATGTCGAGTGGAGCTTGCAGAAAGGCCGGCGCTATAGAGTCTGGGACGGCTGCCTTCTTGCCGAATTTGCCGCCGTGGCGGGCGGGCACAATTTCAGACGCAATCGTGCCGACCGGTACCGCCACCGCTACTATCGCAAAGGGAAATACGTGCCGGAGAAGATCGGGGAGGTGGCCTGCGTTGGGTGCGGACGGTGTATTACGGCGTGTACGGCAAAAATTGCCAACCCGGTCGAAGTTTACAACAAGCTTGTGGATGAAGGGAAATAACGCTGATGTGTAAATGCGAGTCCAAAAAGGATATCTACCTTCCTTTACCGGCAACGGTAAGCAAGGTACAACCATTGACAAAATTAGAAAGTTTCTTCTCGTGTCAACTCGACTCGGGCGAGGAACTCGGGCATATGCCGGGACAGTTCGTGGAGGTCTCGATTCCCGGCATCGGCGAGGCGCCTATTTCAGTTTCTTCTTCACCGACACGAAAAGGATCTTTTGAGATGGTCATTCGAAAGGTCGGTAACGTTTCGGAGGCCTTGCATGGATTAGCCGCCGGGGACAAGCTCTTTATCCGCGGTCCGTTCGGGACATCGTTTCCGGTCGACGAAGCGATGAAGGGAAAGGACATTATCTTTGTCTGCGGCGGCATTGGGATTGTTCCCGTTCGTTCGGCAATCCAGTATGTGCTGGACAACCGCGACGATTACGGGCGTGTAATAATTCTTTTTGGAGCAAAAACTCCATCCGATCGGCTTTTTATCGAAGAACTTGAAAAATGGCGGGTGGAAAAAAACGTGACAATTCTGGAAACGGTCGATCATCGCGACGAAGGCTGGTCAGGCCCGGAAGGAGTTATTACGACGCTGTTACCACTGGTGAAGATAGACAAGGACAAGACCATTGCCGTTATTTGCGGCCCGCCGATCATGTATAAGTTTGTGATTATTGTGCTGCTGGAGGCAGGTCTTAGAGAAGATCAGATATACCTGTCTTTGGAGCGGCATATGAAATGCGGAGTCGGGAAATGCGGTCACTGTCAGATTAACAACATTTATGTATGCCAGGATGGTCCCGTATTCAGATTTTCCGACATCACAGATATCGAGGAGGCATTATAATGTCCAAATTGAAAGTGGCTTTTTTCGATTTCGCCTGTTGTGAAGGCTGCCAGCTACAAATTTACAACCTGGAAGAGGAAATACTCGATTTGCTAAAACTTATCGAGCCGGTCGAGTGGCGAGAGGCTATGACCGAGAAGAGCGACGATTATGACGTTGCGATTATCGAGGGTTCGATCACACGCATCGAGGATGAAAAACGCATCGAAGCGATTCGCGAGAATGCAAAGATACTCATCGCGCTCGGAGCCTGTGCGACAATCGGCGGAGTCAATAAAATTAAGAACAATTTCGAGATGCAGGATGTCAGGCAGTGCGTCTACGGGAAAGACGCCAATATGCCGCATCTCGACACATATCCGACAAAAGCCGTAAACGAGGTTGTCAAAGTAGACTATATGGTTCACGGATGTCCGACGAATATAAAAGAGTTCTCGTATATCGTGCGCTGTCTGGCAATAGGCAAACAACCGAAGATCCCCGATTACCCCGTATGTGTTGAGTGCAAGATGAAAGAAAATGTCTGCCGTTTCGAGTACGGCGAGATTTGTCTGGGCCCGATTACCCGGGCGGGTTGTGATGCGAAGTGCCCGTCGAGTGGGATGTGGTGTTTCGGTTGCCGTGGATTTGTTGATAATCCCAATGTAAATGCCGCTAAGGATGTAATGGCCGAATATGGAAAGACTCTCGATGACCTGCGCGGCAAGATGTTGCTTTTCGGAAGTAAACAGGAGTACTGATGGCTAAAACTGTTAATATAAGCGTTAATCACGTCACACGAGTCGAGGGTCATGGAAATATCCGGCTTCGGGCGAGTGATGGTAAAGTGGAGCACGTCGCGTGGCAGATACCGGAAGCGCCTCGGTTCTTCGAGGCCATGGTGCGCGGGCGGAGCTTCGAGGATATTCAGACCATCGTCAGCCGAATCTGCGGCATTTGTTCGGTAACACATTCGATGGCTGCGATCAAGGGTATTGAAGATGCCATGGGCATTGAGGTCTCCGAGCAAACAGACAAACTGCGCATTCTGTGCCATTACGGCGAGCAGGTGGAAAGCCATAGCCTGCACGTTGGGTACCTTGTGGCCCCGGACCTCCTGGGCCAGAAGTCGGTTATACCTCTGGCCGAATCGCACCCGCATGTAGTCAAGACAATAATTCGTCTTCATCGTCTCGGTAATACCTGGATGGAAATCATCGGCGGGCGAATGACGCATCCGGTCACACTGAAACCCGGAGGCTTTACAGCTATTCCATCAGAACAGAAACTCCTTGAACTCAAGAAGGCAATTGAAGATGCTGTTCCTGATGTAAAGATACTCATCGAGGTGGTACTGAGCCTTGCAGACAAATTTCCCGCCTTTGATCGGGACACAGAATACATCGCACTAAAGCATCCGGATTACTACACATTCTACCACGGTGATATCGCCAGCACGGACACGGACGAAAAAGTGCCGGTCCGGGAGTTCGAGCGCGTGGTCAACGAGTATGTTTCGCCGCAGTCCACAGCCAAGTGGTGCAAATGGCATCGTGATTCTTATGCGGTGGGCGCGCTGGCTCGTTTCAATCTGAACGCCGAGAAGCTTTTGCCTATGGCAGCCGAAACAGCAAAACAGTTCGGCCTGAAAAAAGGTGCCTGCAATCCGTATCTTAACAATGTGGCACAGGTTGTTGAATGTGTCCAGGTAGTCGAGCACGGCCTGCAACTCATCGATGAGCTGCTAACGAACGGATTGAAGGCCGAATCGGTGAAGGTCGAGCCAAAGGCCGGCGAAGGTGTCGGATGCGTCGAAGCGCCGCGCGGCATCCTCTTCCATCGCTACGCGTTCGATGAGAAAGGACTCTGTACGAAGGCGAACATCTGCATACCGACCGGGCAGAATCACGCGAATATCCAAAAGGACTTCGAGGCCTTCGCACCGCAGATTATCGATCGGGACCAGGACGAGATTCGCCTGCTTCTGGAAATGCTGGTTCGTTCATACGATCCGTGCATCTCATGTTCGACTCACTTTCTGAACGTCGAGTTTGTATAAGCTGATAGTACTCTAATGAAGCCAACACTCATCATCTGTCTTGGCAATCCTTTGATGCGGGACGAAGGGATCGGAATCCGCCTGGCATCGGAGCTTTTAGTACATCTTACCGACAATCCTGATGTCGAAGTTCTGGATCTCGGAACGGGGGGACTTTCTGTAATACATGCTATCACGGGGCGAGAGAAAATCGTATTTGTCGATTGTGCTATTATGGGGCAAACCCCGGGCCTGATGCTTCGCTTCACACCCGGGCAGGTCCGTTCGAAGAAGGTGCGGATGCGTTACTCCCTGCACGAGGGTGATTTGCTAAATACACTCGAGTTGTCGCGCCGTTTGGGTCAATGCCCCGATGACATCGTAATCTTTGGTATCGAGCCGAAGGAAATAGCCCACGGCGAAGGACTAACCAGCGAGCTGGAAAACAATATCCAACAATATGTCCGAACCATTCTGAAAGAACTCGACATAAAATGAAAGTTACAACAGACACTTAAACTTAGCTACTACGGCAAAAACTTCTTCGTTGCCGCAAGCTTCTCGGGCAGATAGTGCTCGATCACGTAGTTGAGGTCGTGTACCGCAAAGGCCTGCTGCTCGGCCCTGACACCCATTTCAAGCAACTGCCGGATCGAGTCTTGCCATGCCTTGTAATGCTGCACAAAGGGATCGTTTTTTAGAGCATCTCTGGCCCGTTTGATGTCGACTTCCTTGAGCGGGTGCGTGGGCAGCTTGTAGTCGACGATGTCCTGCGGCGTGACACCGAGAAACGTGGCTTTGGGTACGCAGAAGTAGCGGTTGATGTGTGCGGCGTTGCCCGAGCCGACCTTCAGCGTGCGGTAGATATTGAACATGCCGTACGGATCGCAGTCCACAAAGGCGTAGACCGGCAGCTTTAACTCGTCGGCGAGCCGCCGGATAAAACGCCGGCAGGCACGCGTGGGTACACCGCCCATGGAGACGAGGATGCAATTGGCCTTGCGCCAGTAGTTGTGCTTGACGAGGCGTTGAAACATGCCCGCGGTCTCAATGGCGAGCACGAATTTGGCTTTCGTTTCGAACTTCAGATGTTCTATGGAAATCGGAATCGAGTATGCGCCCGAACCGAATTTCGTGCAGTCAATGCGCAATGGCTTGTTCGTGTCTGAATCCCGGTCTATTACGATGAGCTTGCCGGCGACCTCGCCGCCCTTCTCTTCCGGAATGAATCCGAGCTGCTCACGGTTGACCTGGAACAGTGCTTCTATATCGTCTATCACCGTGTCCGACTCGGGCTGCTCATCGAAGCGTGCATCTTCCCAGTTCTTGGAAACGTAGTACGCCTCTCGCTTGGTCATAATTTCATCGTCTTCGACCAGGGTTTTGGCCTGGGACATCATCCGCAGCGTCTGGGCAAACGTCTTGACCGTGCCGACCGTGAGTGTTCGGACCTTCTTTTTGCCCTTGAGCTGGAGAAAGCCCTGCTTCGGATGGTACTTCACATTGCTCAAACTGCGCAGGGGGAACGCTAATGTGGGTTTGGACCTTCGCTGAATTTTTGTGCGAACCGAAGTGGCCGTGTCCTTAATTTGCTTTGCAATCTTGCTCATGAGCGGCTCCTTTCAAGGACGTCTGTCAATTGTTTCACCATGGTTGTCTCCTGTCGCTTGGACAGATCCAGCATTTCCCGCAGCGCAATGGCAATGTGAGGAATGTACTGCTCGATATAAGCTTTCTTCCTTTGGGATTCGGCCGCCTTACGCCGGCGACGGATGAATACCGCCAATCGACGTCCGCACTCCTGCAGGGCAAGCCGGACCTCTTTGATGATCTCGGGATAATGGGCCACAGCCTCCTTGCTTTCCGACGTAAAGGGAACCCATACCGAGGCCATGTGAATAATGATAATGAGCGGTCCGGATGGCAGCGCGCCGGCAGACTGCGACAGCGCGTAATTTCTCCAGGCCGTGTTGAGCACCGAGCGTGTCATCGCACAGGCCGACTGCTGGTAGAGCAACGGCACGCGATTGGCGTATCGCAGCACGCGGGCGAGCCCTTCAGCCTGCAGGGAACCGCCGTACGCAAGCCCAGCCTCTATTTGGAAGGGATTGCCCCGGTAGACTGCGGGCGGCCGGGTGACCGAAGTGTAGAAATCGGCTTCGATCTGCTTCTTCAAGCCGGTCAGAATCAACGTCTCACCGATCGGGCCGAGGCAGTCCGTGCGTGGATTCATTATCTTAGTCTGATTTATTGCTTTGAACAGGTTGTCGGCCTCCTGCCGGGCGATACGCGTCGGCCGGGATCGCTCGGATACCTTCGCTTTTTCACAGATCGCTTTGGCAACGCGGCTGCTTACGCGGGAGAACTCGGAATGGAGGAATGACTGAAGGGTGCGTGCATTGGTATCATGAAGCATCTTGATGAGTACACCTAATTCCACGCCGTATGGATGCGGCTTGATTTCTCTGGTTTGAACGGGCAATTCATTCGACGCCCTCTTGTACGTTTTTGTCTCGCCGTTTGGCGTGACAAACTGAAGCGAAACATGAGGGTTGGCGATAGCGGTCTGTTCGAGATACTCCTCCACCGACTGCCGGCCCTTCTGAAACTTGGCCTCCAGCTCTATCTCGACTTTAGTGCCCCGTTGGACCGGCCATTCCACGGTTTCATCTGCAATGATGCGCGGCTCGTTCCTCTTGGTATCGATCTCGAGTTCGTAGTGATGTGCCGGTTTGTTGCGCGAGGTCTTCGACGTTATGGATATGGGCTTGCCCGTGGTGAGTTGGCCGTACATGCCGGCGGCGGATATACCTATGCCCTGCTGGCCTCGAGACATCTTGAGCCGGTGAAACTTGGATCCGTAAAGAAGCTTGGCGAAAATCCTGGGGATCTGCTTTTTGAGTATACCCGGCCCGTTGTCTTCGATGGTCACTCGAAAGCGTTCCTCTTCCTTGCCGGGGGCAATGAACACTCTAACCTCCGGCAGTATCCCTGCTTCTTCACACGCGTCCAGGGAGTTGTCGACTCCCTCTTTGATGGTGGTCAGCAGGGCCTTGCGAGGGTTGTCGAAGCCAAGAAGATGGCGGTTCTTGGTGAAGAACTCCGCAACTGAGATCTCACGTTGTCGCTTCGCCATGTCTTCGGCTGTGGAATGACGGGGAACATCTTTTTTTCCGGGAGTTTCTTCGGCCGGCTTCTTGGCCGGCTTCTTAGTTGCTTTCGCCAACCCGGGCTTGGTCTTCTTTGAGGTACGAAGCTTCTTCTTTCCGACCTTTTTGGCAACTTTGGCCTTCGACTTTGCCAACTTCTTCCTTGCTTTTCCCATAGACTCGGCTCCTTCGTCATATGTTGGGATCGGGCCAGACGGCATCGCCACATGTCGCACTATGGACATTTGTAAACCGTCCCATTTCTGTGACGTCTGAAGATAACAAAGAGGAGCGTCTCCGTCAAGTTTGCATTACCCAGGGATAATGTGAGATCAGAAGGCTGCAGAAACGCAGGAGCGAAGGACGCCCCTGATTCTGCTTTTGCCTGCGTCTCATAATCAGCCCATACCTGATACGGATTTGTAAAGTTGAGCGTAGGTACAAGGCTTCAGCCCCAGGCGCCGAACATGAGCGAAAGTCAGCTCAAGCATTTTCATGTCCGGATCGAACTTCTTCAGGGACCACGGATGCCAGATCAGTGAGACGAATGATTTACCTGTCTTTGTTGCTCTGTCGAGAAAGACCCTGTTGACTTCGAATTCATCCTTTGGAGTTTTGCAGAAACCGCCCGCTATTGCTTCCGGAAAAGGCGAAGGCCACAATGTGAGCCTTCTTGGTCCCCATTGGTTATGGTCTTTAAGAAGATTTTCATGCCAGCCGTGGCCGGGCAGCTCCCATATTTCAGGAAAGCCCTCGTCCTTATAGTTAAACGGCTCCCGCAACAGTGCCGGGAGTGAATAGTCCGGCCCCCAGAGAAGGCTGCTGACATACTGAATACCTGCCTGGCGAAGCAATTCCAATACTGCCGGTTCGCCTTTAAGGGCATTGTCGAAACCGCAGCCCGGCCGTAAACCTATGCAGGGCCGCTCGAAGAGGCGCTCGACAGACTCTTTTCCTTCGAAGATTTCCTTTCGTTTTTCCTCCAGCGAGATGGCCGAGCCGCAGAACTCATTGTTACGCAGCATCTGATGTGTGTATGTGTGCGTTGCAATTTCGAAAAGAGGATCATCCAGAAGTTCGCGATATTCGGCGGGATTGGCGTCGAGCGTCTTGCCCAGCATGAAAAATGTTGCCGGCATCTCGAATCGCCTGTGTACCTCAACAATCTTACTGCACGCCGCGAGACAGTCCGGCGACTCGGTATCGTAGGCTGCGATGTAACGAGTTTTCGTTTGCCTGGTGTTCCGGATTTTAGACTGGCAGGACAGGACAGTTGCTCCGATCCCGCATAAAACAGTTGACCTGATAAAGTCTCTTCTGGAAATACCGTGCATTTTACTTGCCTCTCATTTACAGCTTTGAGGAATCCAATTATATGAACTCGGTGACGATAAATCCTGCCGTGCTCAATTCCTTATATCTTTCTATGGTTTTATCTTCTAAGTATATCCTTTCATTTCGAGCTTGTATATTTTATCTTGAATCGTAAATAACGTTTTTATTGCATAGAGAATAAATAGACTGTGCTATGTTAATAGAAAATACGCAAAACACCGGAAGTATTTGTAAATTCTCAATCGTAATTCCTGTTTTGAATGAGGCGGATCGAATAAATTCTCTTATATGTCACTTGCGAACGCAATCTTCTGAGAATTTTTATGAGATTATTGTTGTTGATGGTGATCCACGGGGGGGAACTATAAAAGTCATTCATGATGGGAAAGTGATTACCATAACAGCCGATCAAGGCAGGGCCCGGCAGATGAATGCCGGGGCAGCAACAGCCGGTGGGGAAGTTCTGATTTTTCTGCATGCAGATACGTTATTGCCGCCTAATGCCCTGAATAAAATCAGCAGAGTTCTCGAAAATGATAAATACGTCGGAGGGGCTTTTAATTTAGGAATAGATTCGGACAGGATTCTTTTAAAATATGTAGCCGCACATGCCAGTATTAGGTCTCGCATAAATAGAATACCCTATGGCGACCAAACGATATTTATTCGAAAAAGTTATTTTGATAAAATAGGCAGATTTAAAGAAATTCCCCTGATGGAAGATGTTGATCTGATGCGGAGAATTAAAAAAAGAGGCGACGAAATTTACATTTTGAGCGACCAGGTTATGACTTCGCCACGTAGATGGGAGAAAGAAGGTGTGATTTATACGACAATTAGGAATCGGATTTTAACGAGCTTGTATTTTTTCGGTGTCGGCCCGGAAAAACTTGTGAAATATTATAGGAGACACTCGGAATGAGCAAGCAAGCTGACAAGTAACCCTTCCGTCCATAATACGGATAGCATGAATAAGTGTTACAGAAAAGCAGATATTATTAGACGACGCATGCTTTAATTTAAGGCGCCGCCTGATTATGTCAGAATAGTTACAGCTTGCTGTTAATGAGGATAGTAATGATGGATTTTGAAAATACTATTGCAAATATTGATCGTCAGTTGCTGCAATTCAAAGAGCTTCAAACGTTGCAGGTTAATCTTGGCAATCGGTGCAATCTAAGCTGTGCACACTGTCATGTCCAGGCAGGCCCGGACGGTCAGAAAATCATGTCCCGCGAAGTCATGAACGATATTATTGTTTTTTTACAAAAACACGAAGGTCTTATCGCAGATGTGACGGGTGGATGTCCCGAACTCAATCCCGAGTTCAAATTCTTTATCGATAGTATTTGCGAATTCGCTTCACGCGTGATTGTCCGAACGAATCTGACTGTTTTTTTCGAGCCTGGTCTGGATTGGATTGCACAATGGTACAGCCGGCGTGGAGTGACTTTGATAGCTTCTCTTCCGAGCTATATAAAGGAAATTGTCGATAAACAACGGGGCGAGGGTGTATTTGAAAAGAGCATAGCGGCATTGAAAATGCTGAATGAATTGGGTTATGGCCGTCAAGAACGGCTTGAATTAAATTTAGTTTATAATCCGGGGGCGGAATTTTTGCCGGGCCCACAGGAGCAGCTCGAAGCAGATTATAAAAGAGAGCTTGACGAGAAGTATGGAATCCGGTTCAACAAACTTTTTTGCATTACCAACGCGCCTATCGGGCGGTTTAAACAATATCTGAAAGCAAAAGGTTGTCTCGAACGATATTTGCAGCTTCTTGTGGATAATTTCAATCCTGATGTGGCGGGAAATATCATGTGTCGAAGTCTGATCAGCGTTGACTATAGAGGGATCTTATACAATTGTGATTTCAATCAGGCGCTGGGACTGGCAATTACGGATACAAATGGAATTGCCGCCACAATTGAACAGCTTGGGGACATTCTCTCGGGCGATATTGAGATAATCACTGCGGAACATTGTTTTTGCTGTACTGCCGGAATGGGTTCGAGCTGCACCGGTTCGCTGGTGAAATAACAAAAGTTTTTATGTCACAGAAAGGGGTTGATATGTTTTCCGGAATTAAAACCTGTTTGATGATATCAACTCTCGTAGTTTCGACAATTCACTGCGTTGAGACATTAGGAGCTGAGCCTGAGAATGAAACCTTTAATTACGATAACTATGCGGAAGTATTAAAGTCCTACGTTGATGATAAAGGAATGGTGAACTACAAACAGCTCAAGGCGAATCGTGCAAAGCCGGATTCCGGAAGAGGGTGACAGAGATTATCTGGTCAAGGGGAATTTTAAGATAAAGTATTTAAGTTATAATTGGTCTCTGAACGAGCAGTAAAAATGAGGAAGTAAAAACTGCATATGAACGAGATAATGGATAATTGTGTGCTTTTCTTTGTGAAATATCCCGTTCAGGGTACGGTCAAAACAAGACTCGCCGCAGAGCTTGGAGATGAAGTCGTCGTCGAGCTATACAAAAACTTTGTTCTTGATACTTTATCTACTATCCGGGGGCTTAATGTGCCGTTTCGGATTTGTTTCCATCCGGAATCAGCCAGGGATAAAATGAAAGGGTGGTTAGGCGAACAAT
>Ga0307378_10001956_pt1 | contig 32469 bp, 27 predicted proteins | sample UN1MG_FD_202238 | JGI IMG/M metagenome (GOLD analysis project Ga0307378, IMG submission 202238) | Soil microbial communities from Risofladan, Vaasa, Finland - UN-1 | ecosystem: Environmental > Terrestrial > Soil > Coastal area > Acid sulfate soil | place: Finland: Risofladan, Vaasa | collected... | reverse complement strand
CTCATCCTTAGATATCCCCCATGCCTTAAAAAATCCCCGCCCGAAGGGCGGAAACAAGGGCGTGAGTACCAGCACCGTACTCACTTACCAAAAGCGGCGGTTCTCCATTTCCCGCTGAACCAGGACATTTTAAAGGCGATAAGTATAAATATTTCGATGGAGAAGTACCTGAGGAATTCGTACTGGAGGAGGGCGATTTACTTATAACCATGACTGACTTGAGCAAGCAGTCAGACACACTCGGCTATCCCGCTTTCGTTCCGAAACCTATTGGGCCAAGGTTTCTTCATAATCAGCGGCTAGGAAAAGTCATTATCAAGCCAGACGCTGAACTCGATAAGCGGTTCCTGTGTTATTTGCTCCGAACAGTTGAATACCGACACGAAATTTTGGCAAGTGCAACAGGAACCGCTATCAAACATACCTCACCTAGCCGCGTCCTAGCATATAAAACAAAATTTCCATCTCTTCCCGAGCAGCAGGCCATCGCCTGCATCCTGGGTGCATTGGACGACAAGATCGAGTTGAACCGGCGGATGAGCCGGACGCTGGAGGGGATGGCGCGGGCGATCTTCAAGAGCTGGTTCATTGATTTTGACCCGGTGCATTGGAACATGGCGAGACATCGGGGCCAAAATCAACCCTCACCCCCGGCCCCTCTCCCAAAGGGCGAGGGGAGGAAGAAACAAGTCAATTACCACGGCGGATTTGATTTTACGGGCCTGGTGGAAACGGCGCGGGAATTAAGGAGGAAGCAGACGCCGGCGGAGGCGATCATGTGGGAGATGCTGCGGGACCGCCGATTGATGGGCTTGAAGTTCCGCCGCCAACACCAGGTCGGCGAGTACATCGCGGATTCCCGCAGAGTGACCTCGTATTGGCCGTACTCGTGCTCCAGGATAAACTTGACGATCCACTCATACTGTCCCATTGCCTTCACCTCCTTCGCTCTTCATCGCTTCCGCGACGGATACCGAGCGGCCATGCAGCTTGGCCCAGCGCGACTTGTGGCCGCGCACGTCCACGTGGACGAAGCCGTGCGTCGGGTACAAGCCCATGCCGCCGTTCTTGAACGCCTCGATCCGCTCCGCCAACCGGAACGTCTCGAACGGCGTCAACCCCTTGATCACGATGTCCGCGGCTTTGCCCTGCATGTGCTGGCTCGCCTTCGCGCCCCCGACCGCTGAGTTGTGCTTGGGGCACCGATACCCGCTGATCACCGTGATCGGGGCCTTGGCCAGGTCGCGCAACTCCTGCAGGGCTGCGACCAGGTGCGCGTCCACCTTTGCCTCTCCGCAGCACTTGCACTTGAACTCCGAGCGCGAAAAATTCAGACTCAAATCACCCATCTCCTTCCTCCTTTCAGCTGGTTTGCTCGCCTGTATTGGCGTCGATAGTCACCATCGGCGGCGGCGTCTCTTCCGGGGTGGGCGGAGCTTCCTGGTCGTTCTGCTTCCCTTTGGCCTCGTCCGACTTTTGGCCCGCGCCCTTGCCGAGTGCGTTTTTCTTGAGCTTCAACTCGCAGCTGTAGCCGCCCTCGCCGATCACGTGCCGCGCGGACTGGCAGTAATAAATGCCGGAGAACTTCCGGCCCACACCCTTGACCTCGAGGTTCTGCTTGGCCCGGAGCGAGGGGACGCCGATGGTGACCGCCGTGGCTTCAACCTGCTTGAGTTCCGCCTCCTTGAATTTCCCCTCGGCCTGGTCCTGGGCAGGCTCCTGCAGCGGCTCCTCGTGGAACCCCTCTGATCGCTCGAAGCTCGCCACGACCCGGCCGGTTTCCTCTTCCTTGTAACTGGCCTCGCCGGTGTTGCCGTCCACCAGGTAGGTGCGCTTGCCGAGCGAGGTCCGCTCCGGCGTGGTCTCGTTGTTGGCCTTGTGTTCTGGCGGATGGCCTCGGACTGGGTCGGGGGAGTTTTGACGGCGAGAGCGGACAGCAAGGACGACTCCGATCAACTGGCAGGGGCAATGCGGGCGTCGAAGAAGCGGCAGGCCGGTGAAGAAAAAATTGTCTCGGATTTCCTCGCCCGGCAGTTGTTCTTGTCCTCGTCAAAGTGCGCGCAGGAGTCGCAGACCTCGTCGGCAGCGGCCCGGGCATAGTCAGCCTCCGCCGAAGCGCTCGCCTTGTTCGCCGCCGGGTCCAGGCCGAGCATTTTTTGCGCGACCTCGACTCCCATGATCCCGGCCATGACCATATCCACGATGGGCTTGATCTGCTTCTCGTCGAGCAGGTCCACCGACTTCTTCTCGCTCTCGCGGTTGGCGGCCTCGATGTCCGGGTCGAGGTCCATCTTGAGTTGCAGGCTCGCCCGGCTGATGAGCTTGCGGTCGTAAAGCTCGATGAGCAGGCGCTTCACGTCCACCGCGTCACTGGGATCAAGGTCGTTGAAAAGGAACTGGATGGTCTGGTCCTTGTAGCCCTTGAGTTCCATCCAGTCGTCAAAGACCCAAGAGAGGATGTCGCGGGCGGCCTGCTTGATCTCCCGGATCATGACTAGCATCTTTTGAAGGCTCACCGAGGCCGTGGCGAAGTTGGGGCCGTCGCCGGTGATGAGCGTGCGCGACAGCCCGAGCGCGACCATGATGTCCTCCTTGACCTCCTTGACCTTGTCCTCGACGTTGAGCACCTGGCCCTCGGTCCCGTGGGTCTCGACCGTCACGTAGAAGGGCACGACCAGCCCGCTCTTTAGGTCCATCTTGTTCACCATGTCCCGGACCTGCTCCAGCATGGTTTGGTCGGGCATGACCATCTTTTGGCCGTAAGCGCCGCCGACCTTGAGCAGCCGGAAGGGAGTGGCCCAGCGCTTGGCAATAGCCTGCTCGGCCCGGCGATAATCGCGCAGCAGTTCAATGGACTGGAACGCGGGGAGCACCAGTGAGTTGCCGCGTGGCGAGAAGGGCGGCGCGTCCCACTTGAGATGCAGCACCTGTTTGACCGGCAGGTCCAGGGCATCTCCCGCTCCCGGCGCGTCCTCGGGGTACTGCTTGGCTTCGACCAGTTCGCCGTTCTCATATCGGACCTTGACCGAGATCGGGTTCACGCACACGACCTCTTCGATGTCCTTGCCGTCCTTGGTGTAGCCCTTGAACCCGATGGCGTCGCCCTTGACCAGCAGCTGCAGGATCATGGCCTTCACGAAAGCCGAGACGCCAATCTTGTAGGCCATCTCGCTCGCGGCCTCCTTCACCTTCTCGTCATCGCTGGCGACCTTGATCTCGTCGCCCACCGCGAAGGTCCGCCAGGAGTTCACGCAGTTCTTGACCAGCGGCTCCTCCACGTAATACTCCCAGGCCTTGCGCGCCCGGTCCTCCCAGGTCACGGGAATGGCCTCGTTCGCGGAGACCTTGGCGAACACCGCCGGGTCCAGGGCCGCCGCCGAGGCCAGCGGAGCAATGATCACCCCCTGCGCCAGGAGGTCTTCGGTCGTGATTTGTCCTTTTCCTTCCACTGCAACCTCGCTTGTTCTCGCCCTGTGAGCGCCACATTCGCGCCGTGTGGGGAGGAAGGCGCTCTCCTGGGGTAACTTACTGGAAGGAGAAGGAAAATGTCGGGGGAAAGGGCTGAACGGATGATGTTCAAGAACGGATCGTCAACGCCTGGTTGTAACTGTTTTATCAGCAGAAGGCCGATTTGTAACCGTTTTATTGGAATCGTAACGATTTTGCGTGCCGTCCAGCGACAACTCGCCATTTGATGAAAAGTATTGTTAAGGCTAATTTTATTAATGCTTTCTTGACAAACTGTCAACAAGCTGTCGGTGCTAACTTGACAAAACGTTCTCTAAGTAGTAAAATTATTAGTGCTAAAAATGCTTTGTGTCAAAAAAGGTTCTTGAGATGATGAAAGAGTTCATAGCCAATCATGAGGTCTTTACCATAAAAGAGTTGGACCGGTATCTCTCGATGCACGGGTCTGGGAACTTCAATACCCGAAAAGCCCTGCTGGCCTATTACCTAAAGCAGGGTCGACTGATATCGGTGAAGCGGGGGCTGTTCGCAGTGGTTCCTTTAGGGGGGGCCCAGGGAGACGAACTCAAGCCAGTCCTGCTGCAGTTGCGGCACGGCCATTGTCGCTCGCGTCTGATCCATCATCCTTCCTTGTCCCATTCATGGCGGCCCTTGAAGAGTGAAATTTCCGTTAACTCGGATTGCAGAGAACACGTCTTATCTGCCCTTCTCGCCCTCTCGCTGCTCGGTAACTCTTTGAAACAAGCGGCTCTTCATTTTTTGCCCTCCGGTGTTATGCGCCATCTTTTTTGCGTTTTCGCCCGCGGGCTGGCTTGCCCTCTGGGTTTTTCTCGTCCGCCAGCTTCTTGACCAGGGCGGAGGCCCACTGCGCCGGGCTCGCACTCCGCTTGGCCGTGGCCTCACCCTCGCGGGTGATCTTCGTGGTCTTGAGGTCTTTGAGGTGACAGCGGATCATCCGGTCCAGGCGCTCGGCCGCGTCCCAGTTGCCCTCCTCCTGGGCGCGGCTCAGCTTGATGAAGTAAACCGCGACCAGCTCCACCTGCATGAAGTCCGAACTCTTGTTGAACACAAAGTCCTTATAAAGCTGGGCAATGATCGAGTCGAAGATCTTCTTCTCGTCCTCGGCCAGGAAGCGGTTGGCGTAAATGCCGTGGCGCATGGCGTTGGTGTTGCCCGGCGGCGGACCGATGGGTGTCTCCACGCCGGTGTTCCGCTTGAAGGACTCATGGTAAGCCTGGTCGTATTTGCCGACCCTGGGTTTCTCGTCTTCATCACGCTTCACTATCAAATCCTTGTTTGAGCGTCTCCGACTCCGGCGCGAAATCCGAATTAAGCCGGATTTCACTCCCCTCGGCGGAGACACCATCCGGTTGGTTACCTACCGGCGCTGGCTTCGAATTGTCGGTTGAATCTCCCTCGATCCCGGACTCCTGGAGTATTTGATATACTCGCCGTGGCGAGACCTCGGCGAGCCGCGCGATCTCCTTGATGGGCACACCCTCATTCTTCCGGGCAATCATCCTCCTCCGGCAAGCTGGTCAGAACCTGGTCGAGCAAAGCCTCGTCAACGGTCGTGAATCCATCGGGCACGTAAGGTTCAAGCGAGCCGTTGTCACCGGCCCGGTAGAAGATGTTCCCGCTCTCCTGGGCCCCGGCCCACCAGGGCAGCCACACCAGGTTGCCGTAGCCCTTGCTCTTGATCTTGGACTGTTTGGGGAAGACCTCGATACCGCGTGCCTTGCGCGGATCGGCGAGGCCCTCGGTTGCGAGTGGCGCGTCCCGTGGAGCGAGCTCGAGGGCAAGCCTTCGGGCCTTTGCGGCCGGGACCGGCTCGGTGAAGAACACCCACAGGTGCCAGCCCTTGCCGCCTCCCGAGCGTTCGAGGTGCGAGGGGACGCTCTTGGCGGCGAGGAGGTCCTGGGTGCGTCTGGCAGCGGCCTCCGGGTCCTGGAGCGCTCCAGCGTGCCCGTGGCCGTCGAAGTCAATGCACAGCCACTTGGTCTTGTTCCCCGGCGCGGGCGTGTAGCTCCCGATGCGGAAGCGGCCGGACGCGGCCACGGTCGCGCCGTCCCTCTTGCGATAGCGGAGCTTGGCCTCTGGCCCTTCCTGGCCGAGGAGGTGAGCGGTCAGAAGGCCATCAAGGTACTCTCCCCCCTTGCCCGGATGAGGGCTGTTCCACGGCCCGAAAAAGGCCACCACGTCCGTCCGCGAGAAAAAATACTCCCGGAAGAGGCGCAAGGCGTGTTCGACGCCGGGAGCCGTGCGCTCGGCCATCATCCATGCTCTTCCATTGCCGCCATGAGATCGGCGGGCTTGACCGACTCCGCCCCCGAGCGAGACGGTCCCGCCGTGAGCAGGAAGGACAGAAAGGTCTTGCGGTTCTCGACCAGGCGCTTGTCCACGCAGTTCCTGATGCCCCAATGGTCGCCGACGATTATCACCGACTCCTTGGCCCGGGTGACGCCGGTGTAGAACAGGTTCCGGTGGTGCATGAAGGAGTGGGACTTGTGGACGATGACGATGGCGCAGGGGAATTCCGATCCTTGGCAGCGATGGAAGGTCAGGGCGTAGGCCAGCTGCAGATCGCGGATGTTCTCGGACCCGGCTCCGATCTCCACGGGCATGCCGTCGAAGTTGATCAGCATCGAGCCGTCCTTGTGGAGGTCCATGATCACGCCCATCGCGCCGTTCATGACGCCCAAGTCGTAGTTGTTGCGGGTCTGGATGACCTTATCGAACGCGTGGAACTTGGGCCGCCGGCCAGGGGGCGTGTCCGGCACGTGAACTCCCCAGAGCTTTCGCTGGAGGAGCTTCTGGAGCTTGATATTCAACTCGACGGTGCCGAGCGGACCCTTGTGCGTGGGCGTCAACAGTTGCACGTCGTTGATGAGATTGAACCCCATGTGGTGCTCGAGGGTCTGGTCGAACAATTCGAAGATGAATTGCTGGACGTCCTGGACCTCCTTGAACCCGTCGGCCAAGTGCCATGAACATTTCCCGGACAAGTTCTTGTTGGCGCTCTTGCGAACGTCGCCCTTGAGGATGGCGATGCAGTTCTCCTTCAAGACTCCGGCTTGGCGGACCACCTTGTCCAGGATGACCATAGGCAAAATTTTGGTCTCCACCAAGTCGCGCAGGATGTTGCCCGGGCCCACTGGCGGCAGCTGGTTGTGGTCGCCGATGAGGACCACGACGGTGCGGTGGAGATCGATGGAGCGGAATAGGTGCCAGGCCAGGGCCACGTCCACCATCGAAACCTCGTCTACGATCACCAGGTCGGCGTCAATGGGATCTTCCGGTCCAAGCGCGAAGTTCTTGCCGTCGTATCCCAGGAGCCGATGGACGGTGCTGGCCGCGTGTCCGGTCGCCTGCTCCATGCGCTTGGCCGCCTTGCCCGTGGGCGCGCAGAGCACGACCGAGAGTTCTTGTTTCTCGCAAATCTTAATGATCGCCGAGGCCAGGTGGGTCTTGCCCGATCCAGCGCCTCCCGACACCAGCGAGATAAAATGGGTGAGCGAGGTGAGCACCGCAGCGCGCTGCCCCTCGTTAAGTTCGGGCGAGAGATCCTCGATCAGTCCTGTGATTTCCTCCACGTCATCGAAATGGACATTCGGTCCCCGGCCCTTCTTGAAGACCTCAAACAAGGCCTCCTCCATCCGCCTGATCTCCGGCTTACCGTCCGGCTCATAACCACATTCTTCACAAGCCGCCACTAAGTCTTCATGGCCTCGCTCAGTACAGAGGTCATAGGCCATGTAAAGGCTTTCAAGCAACTCGTCCTTTCCATCACCGTCACCATTAACGAGGTACTCCTTGAAGAGCGGGACATCAAGGGAAGACGGATCAAGCCCCATGCTTGCCTCTCTTCTGCGCCACGAATGAAAAAGCCCTCTGGTAGCAGGCTCGGCGATAGGATTCCTGCCAGTGGGGTTAAACCCGGTCTCCCAGGCTATCTCCATTTCATGGCAAGTTCTCGCCTAGTGTGGTGTCCCGGAAATTCATTGCGTAATTCACTCGTGCATTCTTATTATCTATCCGCCAGTTGCGGAGGTGCACCCATATCATGAACTTGAGGGACACCACACTAGACTGTCACCCCTTAATGGCGAAATTTCGATGAGAAAGGGCGATCAAACCCGGCGTGGGAGGGGACCAGGAAGCACAAGTATTTTTTTATTTCAATGGGTTAGCAAAAAGAGACCGTTGCAAAACTTATAAATTTCGCAGTAGCTCTATGATATAATGAACCTGCCGCCGCTGGATCACAAGTTGGAGGTGGATCATGTACAAGCCGGAGAATCGGCAGGGGTCGTTTTTTGACGAGGTTTATGAGAAGGCGCTACCGGAGGATCATTTTCTGCGGAAGTTGGAGGCGCTGATCGGCTGGGAGCGGCTTGAGAATCGTCTGGCGCCGTTTTACCATGAGGCCGGGCGAGACGCTCACAACCCGGTGCTGATGTTCAAGCTGCTCGTGCTCCAGTTCCTCTACGACCTCTCCGACCGCGACCTGGAGGAGTCGGCCCGGGACCGCATTTCCTTCCGCTGGTTCTGCCGGATTGACCCGATGGGCGGGCCGCCGGACTACAGCGCCTTCTGCCGCTTCCGCGACCGGATCGGGGCGGAGACGATCAAGGGCTTGTTCGACGACTTGGTGCAGTCGGCGGCGGCGCAGGGCTTCGTTGTGGACCAGCTTTCTTTGGTTGACGCGACGGCGATCAAGGCCAAGGTTGACATTTACAAGTTGAAGAAGCCAGGCGGCGGCGATGGCCCGGAGAGCGGTTCGGCAGGCGGAGGCGGTCCTGATCCTGACGCTCGGTGGGGGAAGAAGAGCAAGAAGAAGCCGTTTTACGGTTACAAGGCCCACGCCGCGGTTGACGACGGGAGCGAGCTGATCACGAAGGTCGAGGCGATGGCGGCGGACGCGCATGACGGCTCGGTTTTCCCTGCGGTCCATGATCCTCACGCGGAGGGGGTTACGGCGGACAAGGCTTATGACAGCGCGGCGAATTTTGATTTGATCCGGGAGAGCGGCCAGCTTGCGGCGATCATCCCGAAGCGGAAGCGGGGGAAGAAGCGCGGGCACGTGAGCGGCAGATACGAGCCGTGGGAGCGGGGCTATTATTATCGGATGAAGAAGCGGCGTCCGCGGGTGGAGCACAAGTTTGCGGACGGGAAGCTCTGGCACGGCCTGGGAGTGGCGCGGTACTGGGGCCTGGCCAAGGTTCGGCTGCAGGTTTATATGACGGCGCTGGCGCTCAACCTGAAGCGCATGGTGGCCCTGAGTTGGGGGGAGGCGAGGTGGGAGTCGGTTTAAAGCCTCGGGATTAGTGCGTCCGGAGGCCCGAAAAAGGCGGATAACCGGAAAAAGCCGCCGGTTATCGGGCGTTATAAATTCCAATTTTGAGCCTAAATCATGCATGGGACCATCAATCAAGCGGGCTGGGGGCTAATTTGCAACGGTCTCAAAAAGTAGAAAATGTAAATTTATTGAATTTTATCAGGAATGATGATCGAATTATCGATTAAGCTGAATAAGGCTGCTATGTTGTTATGTAACTAAAATTAGACAAGATTCTGGCTGCCTATAAAAGAGATATATTTGTTTGATCCTGGCAAACCTCGGTATCAATGACCGTCTCACTAAACTCAATCGTTTCATAAAATTCTTTGAAACTTTTCGCAAACATCATATTTTTTGATAAAAACTGCTCAACGATTCTTTTATACTCTTTAGAGTAATAATATGCCTTGATCAATTCATCTCTAAGAGTTGACAGCTTCCTTTTAGAAATATGCTGGCTGGCTGAGACAGGATGCATAGTATCATATTTTGACCAATCAGAATCGAGTGTTGACTTGTCAATTTTATCATACCAAGGACTGCCTGGAAATGGAGTTGCAATGGTCAAACGTAACCTATGGATTGGTAATCCGTATAGACAATTAAATGATTCTTTTATGGTATCCTCGTTTTCATTTTCGAAGCCAATCATGTAAAAAACAAGATTCATAATTCCAGCGTCAGCCGTGGCAATTAAAGTCCTCTTGATTTCATTGACATTCTGAAATTTATTTTGGCTCTTTAAAACATTCGGATTCACTGTTTCCACACCGTAACTTAAGCAGACGCAGCGCGCATTCTTCATTTTAAGTAGCAAACCCTTGCTAACACCCACATTAGCGCAGCTAGACCAATATATGCCATCGTCAAGGTATTTTTCCATTTCATTACAAAGCGTTCTCAGTCGCACCTCTTCAACATTAATACTTAAGTCCTCGATGAAAAACATATTAATACCATAACTGCGATGAAGGTGATTCATTTCTCTGACCACGTCAGTTGGTGACCTGAATCTCGGCTTTCTTCTCCACATGTTCGAGGAGGAGCAGAAATAGCAGTATCTAGTGCACCCCCTGGAGCTAACAATCGGCGCATATCGCAACCTCGAGCTTTCAGGATAGAAAAGGCATCCTTTCTTTGGAAGGTCGTAGAAGCGAGGTTCTCGGACCGGCCAAGGGATCGAATCCAAATCAGGTATCAATTCTCTTGGGGGATTAATCCTTATCGTTCCATTTTCCCAATAGGCTATTCCTCTAACACCATCCAAATTTCCGCCGGCTTCAAAGACCCTGAGTACTTCTTGAATCGTTTCCTCGCCCTCGCCTATTACCGCAACATCGAAACTGTTCCCGGACTCCGCTAAGGTCTGATGGGGAAGTGCAGTTGGATGATATCCGCCAACCACTACAAAGAGGTCTCGCTTCCATTCTTTCAGGCGGGTCGCCAGGGATGTGGTTCCGGGGAAATCCTTGCTATACACTTCCAACAGCGCAACGTCGGGGTCATACTTGACTAGTTCATCAAGAAGTTGACCGGCGCCGTACCATTCTATGAAAAGTCGAACTTCGTGGCCTGCTCTTTGAACAGCCGCAAGCACGTATTCAAGTCCAATTGGTTCCTCGGGCTCCGGGTCAAGCTTATTCTTGCCCGGAACATCAAGGTGGATTCCAGCTACTCTCATTCAGCCTCTCCCCGGCCGATCATCTCGCCTCATAATATGGTAATTCAAAATGATCGGATTCAAGGAACATTGTAACACAAAAAGGGCTAAACAAGAATCTCAGGCCAAACATAAGCAAAGGCAATTCAAGGGAAAGATAATTGATCTTATGACGTTGCTGTTTCACTGGTCTCCTCGAAATCGAGAACGGTGTCTTTTCCTCGGGAAATGCTTCCGGTCCAGGTATAGACAGGAGGGAAGGCTTCACCGTCTTTGCGAGCGCTGAAAGTCAGCTCGAGAAGGTCGCTCTTTTGCACTTCGCACTGATGTTGAACGGCAAAGTAGGCTTGACCCCAACAGGTCGGGGGAGCCCAAGGGGAGGTGTCAAGAATGATGGTCTCGGAAAGACGGGCCTTGAACCAGGCGGCAAAGCCGCTGAAGATTCCATTCCGCTCGATTGTAAATTCGAACCCTCTTTGGAAGGTTGGCTTCGTGTGCCCACAGAGATCAATTTGGTCAAGAAGCTTCTGTTCGGCCAGGATCAGTTCCGGCTTCAGACCGATGATTTGGTAGTAAGCCCGGAAAGGCGGCCTGCCCTTTTCCGGGGGGACGATGAGATCCTGGTCGTAGACATGAGGGATCTGAGCGTGAGCTTCAGGAACACATATCGGGCAAAGATAGACTTCGATCTCGCGGGGAATTAGCTTCCCGCCAGGCTTTAATAATCGCTCCCTGGCGTCCTCGATGATGGTGGATATGCCCTCGTCATTGCCGATGCCTCCGATTATCTCCGCCACCAGGACATCCGATTTCTCCTGCAACTCGGTCTGAAAGCTATTTCCATGAATCAGAACGATCCTCTGGTCCATTCCTGCGGTAACATTGATACGTTCCGCGTACCGAAGCATTTCCCTCGAGGTTTCCACCGCGTATACCCTCTTCGCGCCGGCCTCCACCGCAAACCTCGATAATATTCCCGTGCCCGCGCCTATTTCCAGTACCACCTCTTCGGGCTTTATCGTCTCCGCAATCGCCAGCTTATAGGGATTGACTCGATGGTGATCGCACGTATAAAGCAGATGAAGTCCCGGAATATCGTAGAAGGGATGCAGAACGTAATGAGGTATTAAAAGCATCGAAGCTCACTGGAATGAGCCGATATTTTCCGGCGCGTCCAATATTTTATCCTTAAACCCACTCTTCTCAACAATTTCGAAGTACCTCCCGCAGAATAGCTTAAGCGCTTGCTCTACCAATATTAATTCAGGCGAATCCTTTGGGTTCTTTCCTTTTGCCGACGGGAAGTGTTTCCCAAGAATGTCTACACAGTTCATTTTTATTTGATCAACTAAATAATTACCCAGGTCGATAGCAATTTTTTTCGTAAAGTATTCTAGAATATATTTGACATATTTCTTATTTAGTTTATTCTTGTCAAGTAGACTTCCTTCTAGATAAAAATCTTTTTTAAAATAACATTCTTTTTTGTCTTCTAGATTTTTTATTAGAACATCAATGTCTTTGTTGGGTAGATATTTCTGCAACAAGTCGAGGTTACCTGATTTGCACTCAATCTCTAATTTCAAAGGGTTATCTTTAAAGCATTTGTTTAAATAATAGCAATCGATGATGTCATCGCAAATTGCATCCTGATAAAGATCAATTACTTTCTGATTGTCAGATTTAAATATCTTATATATTTCATTCGTTCTCGATCTCCAGTCTCTCCAAAACCATACTTTAAAAAAATCATTTCTATGATTTAACCGAATGCATTGGGGATCGAAGTTGATGTAGAGTTTGTCCATAACCGCGGTCGTTATGAAGCTCTTGCCGATTTTGGCGGTTTCGTATCTTGGTATTTTGAATATTCCATCGGTGAGAGCAAGAAGAAAGAGAAATGGGTCTGTGGTGCATTCTTTCTTATCTGCCTCTTCACACACATGCCAATTGTGACGATGCCAATGGTGGTGTGGTATAACCTTTTTTGCGATTTCTATCGCCTGTCTAAGTACAACCCAAGACCCACGATTTTCAAGGTTGTAATGGCTCCAATATTGATGGCAGTAGTGGGTATAACATGTGTGGTCATTCCCCCACGCTTCGTTATCGTTTATAATAAGTCGCCCAGCCATGTTATCACTTCGGGCCGGGAGATGATTAAAAAGTGTTGCCTGCTTTCTGAATATCGCCTCGCTATTGGAAATTAGATCCAAGGTGCTCGAAATACTATACAGAGAGCTCAAAGGATAGCCAACATCATGAAAATAGGATATAATATGCCATACATATCTTGCAGCCATATTGCTATCATTATCGAATTCAGAAATTATAGCAGCAAACTGAGGATGACTTTCTTCAAGCTTTTTTTCAAATTCCTCGAAAATTGGTTTACCACTCATTATATATAAAATGAGGTCTCCTAGCATCAGAACACAAATAGTATGCAAAATGTGATGATCTGTCCCGGACTTTCGAATTCCCATGCCATCGGTTGAAGAGTCTTTTAGGGGAGGCCACCACAATGTTCTTGTATTCCAGTCCATACCCATAATGTAATATGTCGATTTAAACCCTTCTTGCTCGCCCTTCGACAAATCACCAAAAATGTATTTGCCATCAATTTCATAATAACGATTATTATTATTTATTTTTAGAAACTTAAAAAGATTTGCGTATATTTTACTGAATTCCTTATTGAAAAGGAATTCATCTATCTCATCAATAATGTAATTATCTAATATGTCCCCCATGGGGTTTCTTACCAAGTTATCGATAATATCATTGAAAAGACTATTATTATCAAGTGGACATTCCCCTTCTAGTATCAGCCGATGATCTCTCACCTTCGACCAATTGAAATCAATCATTTTCAGCCACCTGAACCTTATGAATATGATCTATTATTCCCTTTTTTTCTAATTCATCAATCAGTTCTTTAAAATAATCAAAATTTATATGTAGGTCTTTAATTTTGGATATATCGCTATATTGACATTTTGTGGCTAGATCTTGGTGGTAGCAAACCTCGAAAATAGACAAGTGGTTCATAATAAATTGCCATCTTTTTTTGGGAATCTCGAAATAATCAATCCAGTTCTCCATAAAATTGATTCCGCTCGATTTATCGCGACATGCCGTTTCTAGCCAGTCGATAAAATTATCATTCGCATTGTCTCCAGGCAGTTTTTTGTTTGCTATCCAAATTACCGGATTGTTATTTAGAGAATAGAAAATATCCCAATGCATATTATATGCATTAAGCGCCAAGTCTGCAGCATCGCATGAGGAAATAAAAATGGCCAGGCACTTTCTTGATCCCAAGTAGGAGATTAAATTGCTATTTCCGAATAAAAGACCCGGTGAACAATCTATTATAATGTAGTCAAAAGGTTTGGTATCGTATAGTTCAATTGCATTTAGCAATTTGGTTAAGGCATCGCTGTTTGCATTGACTTTCCAAGCTACTAATGACTGCCAGACCAGATTAAGAGGATTGACCCAAAAATGAATATTGTCATGATATATTTTGTTAGCTCCAACAACTTTTTGCGTTTCGGGGTCCTTTGCATCAAAATCCTTCACTTTGCTCAATATCTTTCGATTGTCCTTATTTTTATTATCTGTTTTCTCAGTTAAAAAGAATAGCTGCATTGTAGAACCGCTGTAATCGAAATCTATCAATCCGATTTTATGACCACCCTTTTGCAGAATCTTAGCGAGCGTAAAAGCCATAGTAGTTTTTCCAACTCCGCCTTTCATAGATAATATCGGTATCACAAAAGGTTTATTAGGTTTATCCGGCTTTATATTCATCTTACCAAAGATATCACCTTTTTTTATGCCTTCCAAATAGTCTTCCACTACTGGATATTCTTTCAGCAGAGAATTAAATTTCGATTTATAGCATTCATAGAAAAGCTTTTTAAACTTCAGAGGCCATGACAGCTGCGCCATGCAAAGATCGCATAAAAAAGCTATCGCTAAACCATCATTCCTTGGTATGCTATCGAATGTCCTTTTGTTCTTGTAATATAGAGACTTAAACGTAAGCCTATTTTGATAAATATCATCAGATAGTTCTATATTTATAAATTCCGATCCGAGCTTTTCGTCTGTAAAAAGCAGCGCCGATAATAGGAAAACTATTTCAAACGCATATAATGCTTTGAGACCATCATCTTCTTTACTATAAGAAGAGCTATCAATATATTTGGGGTCAGATGCGTAATATGAAACAAGAGAAATAGCATGAAGCAATTTTATCTGTAATTCTACCGATGAAATAGTATTTAATGTCTTTATTGCCTCGATTAAAAATTCATTGATGGTTTCCTTCGCCGACTCCTCGAGAGGATAATAGCCCCCTCTGATGAGCTTAATCAGAGCTTTGATATCTTCCTCTTCATGAATATTGGGTAATTTACCTTTCCATCCGATTATTATCTCTTTGGTCAGAGGGGTTTCAGGCATTTTCAACTCCTATCTTGGTCAGGGAAATTAAAATGTAGCGGCTCTTCGGGTAGCTCATACCACTTGATTCTTTCGCCCAAAACATTCCTTAGTTTCCAGAGGAAGGATTTGGTGGCTTGGTCGAGAAAAGATTTTATCAGGTCAAGACAATGAACCGCCGAGTCAGAATCGGATTTAACTAAATTAGTCAAGAGAGTAGATGTGGAGAGTTTAGCAACGGTAAGGGAGGAGGTTTTCCACAAGCCCCAATCATTGCCACAGGCCCGGGATATCGTTTCCCGCAATTCGGTTTCGAGGTTGTCTTCTTGATGATGGATGATTGAATCGTTTACGGAGATTAACAAGGCTAGCAGATCCTGAACGTCTCGTTCGGCCAGTTCCACCACCTGGAGCTTGGTGAGCAGCAGATTCCCCTTTCCGATGATGGTCTCGTTCCTTTCAAGCCCAAACCTTAAGTCAATGGAATGACACATTTGAAACCGATCAAGAAAAATATCCACCTTAACCCGGTCGGCATTCCGGAAAAACATTAAGCGTCTTCCGCCAAAGAGGAAGTTAAACTCTCTCGCGGGCTGGAAACCCTTGGAAATCAGAAATCGCTCAATTTCCTGGCGCTGGTTGGAATATCCCGTCAGGTCTATATCATTATAATCTCTATCTAGAGCGGCATTCCTGGCGATTACCTCCCGGCAGGTCAAGGCAATGGCAATGCCTCCAAGCAATCTCAGTGTCAAACCTTTGGCCCGAGCTTCATTCATAATTTCAACCGCCAATGAACATAGAGCATCATTCACTTCTCAACGTCCTATTCGGGTGGTATTTCCTTGAAGGCATAATCGATATTGATGCCTTGAGCTTTCCGTATGGCTTTAATGATCATGAAGATAATCAAGCCGGAAAAGAGCACGCCCAGATTGACGAGAAACATAGTAAATGGAATTCCGGCACCCGACCCGGCGTCGCGGGAGGGTAAGATGCTTATGCCCGAAGAAGGGTCCATCAGGGCCGTCACCTGAACCGCTAGAACTCCTAAAAAGGCCAATCCCCCCAAAATGCTGATAACAGGAACGCCTCCCCAGCGCCAATTGAACGGGGAGGATTCAAACAATTCCTTTTTCCGGAAAGGCAAGATGGCGGCGGATAGGGAGGTGATCAAGAAGGTAATAAACGCTCCCACCAGTCCGACAATAAACCCGAAAGCCGGTACATAAGCATAAAGAAACACGCTAATTTCACAAATGATCCCGCATACGATCAAGGCGGGAACCGGAGTATGAAATCTGGGGCTGACCCTGGAGAGCATTTCCGGCGCCAGCCTGTCCAGTGACCAGGCCAGCATGTTTCTGGTCACCGCTCCCAAGACCAGAGGCGCAAAGGCAATGGCCCAATAAGTGAGTCCAATGATAATGAATATTCCCACAAACTTGGATGATGTTCCGGCGGCCGCCAACTCGGCATAAACCGGCTGGAATCCCAGGCCGCCTCCTAAAACGGAGAGGTAATTAATGGCGCCGATTTTTTCCATTCCCACCGCTTTGCTGAAGGCTGCGGTAATGAGCACGAGAAAGACGCCGGCAACGATAACGGCACCCGCCAATCCTACCAACTGTGAACGATTGGCGTTTTTTATTTCTCCGCCAAAATAGGTTGTGGTATTACCCCAGAATAAAAAATTCGCGGGCCAGTAAAAAATCAACAATGTTGCAGCCAGGCTGAAAGAAGCAGTTACGTATCCCTTTTCGGTTGCTTCAGAAAGAAGGAGAGATAAAGTATTCGTCTTTCCGGAAATTTTGTCGAAATATAAGTTGAAGTTCCGCACGTATTCATTTTCCGGTGTAAAAAATAATACGAGGACAGCCAGGGCTACGCTTGCAAGCCCGACGACAAAATACCAACTCTGGATACGTGCCATCACTCTTGTGCTCAAGATACTGCTAATTATTATAAGCAGAAGGACAATGGAGCCAACAACAAAAGCGCCGTTTGGAGTTGAAAGCCAGCCGGCTGAATTCACAAACCAAAGGGAATTCCAGTTAACCCCGATATAGCGGAAGAGGGCACTCAACCCATATTTAGGGAAAAGGACACAACTTACGCCGGCATAGAACAGAATCCAAATAGACATATTCCAGCTAGACATAAAACCGAGAGCCGGAGATATTATTCTGGAGTTATACACATACTCTCCACCCGAGCGGGCATAGGTGGAGGCAAGTATCGCGTTTACCAAGGCCATTGGCAATGCCGCCACCATGCCCAATATACAAGCTAGGATCATACTAGACCCGGGGTGAAAGGAAGGTATGTAAAGGAAGGAATATATCAGGACCAGACCGATGTTGATGAAGGAAGAATTGAAAGCGAAGCCGTGCCAAGCTGAAAGTTCACGCACAAGCCCTGTTGCCTTCCTCGCGAAGTACTGCCCAGTTATTTGTTTTTCGTTGCTAGCCATCTTCTCACTCCTTCCGGGTTATCATCGCTAGGCTGAAACGAACTGATAACTTACATGAAGCATGCTGTTAATGTTCAGCATCAATCCGGTTAGGATACCGTTGTTATACTCGCTTCCAGGATTGAAGCATATTGTTTTTCCTACAAGATCTTTTCCCCTTGACTCATGGCAATGACCATGAAGACTTAAAAGTGGCTGCCTTTCTTTGATTATTTCTAGGATCGCTTTACTTCCAACGTGGATCATATTAGGTCTGCCAAGAGTTGTCACTATTCTTAATTCGTCATTTACTTTTGGCGCGAGGTCAAGTGCCGTCCCAAACGGAGGACAGTGAATATTATAAATTGCTTTCCCAGGCTGTTCAATCTGGCCTGCCAAGTCTTCTAATCTACGCCTCAGTTCATACTCGTCCACTTCGCGCGGGCTGTCAAACGGAGTGCGATTGCTTAAGCCTAAACTGATCATTTCATACATCTCGCCTAACACGATTTTCTTGCCGTCAGAATTCACAATTCTAACGCTGTGGCTTAGAGCCTCTTCTACCGCAGGCGTGTCGTCATTTCCGGGCATGATATAGCATTCCACATTTTTCGGGAGTCGTTCCTCGGCAAAATCCAACCATTGCTTAAGCGATAGATCAATAAGTCTCTCGAAAGCATCATCCAACGCCTGAGGATCCTCTTTAAAAATAGCCTCCTCTTCCGGGGCCATGCGTTTAGGGTAAAAACCGTTTATTTTTGCTTCATTTTCCAGCTCTTCAACCTCCGAAGGCTTTTTCATAATACGATCTTTTCCCCCGAAGAAGGCTTTGTAAACTCCTTTTCCTTGATCCACAATTGGAAGCAAGGCTTTCCCGGCTAAATCTCCTCCAAGAATAAGAACCTGAGCGTTATAAAAGCTTGCTGCGTTTATAAATTTCTTGAAACAGGGTTCCGAGCCGTGAATGTCGCTTGCGTAAAATATCCTCATATCCTTTCTTTTTCCTCAAAGATGCTCCCCACTTAGCACACTTATTATTACATCACTTGTTGAAGGAAAAAATCAAAATGCTCTCTTACCTGCTGAATCCAGTTGCTGATCGGGGGAGAGAAGCGGAGACGCCAGCCTTTTCGGCCATAGGTTTCGTGAAATGGCTTTCCCTCGATTCGGAAGAAGTCGTGGGGGTTGTCAACAAGTTGCTCCTTTCGTTTCTGGTTCTGGGGTGACGCATCCGGGTGATCCCAATCGTGGGTGCCGTGGTCTTAGGAGAAGGAGTACAGAAGGTCCCATTGTTTGGTGGGGTTGTCATTACTTTTGTCGACCATGCCCATCTGGGCGTAGTTATAGATACCGCTCTCTCCCTTAACCCGGATCGAGACCGAATGCCCGTCAATGAACTGGATATTGCCATCTTTCCACGTCGCCTCCGGCGGAGTGACGAAAGAAACCAAGTGAGAAGATTCGCTTATCTCTGGTAACCGCCTTCTTCCGAACCTCCACCCAGAACACTCTTTCCAAGTTTCCTTTCTAGCAGAAGTTTCTTTCTATGTCAACCTCCTGATATCAGCTGGGGCCAGGAGAATAAAGGACTTGTCGTTGTTTGCTACTAGCCTTCAATATTCTGCTGGTCTTCCAGGTGAACAGGCTGTCAAGGAAGGTCCGCGAGCAGACCCAAGTGGTGGGGAACTGGACAGGTACGGGGCCGCACTCAAGAGCATCACCGGGCCCTTGAAGCGCAAATGTTACGGGGAAGATAAGCGGTTGTTCTTCATTGCTTTCCACATCTTCCTCTGCCGATTCCAGAAAGGAACTCCAACTATCGGCCGGAGGTTGTGTTCACGGATGGGGTCTTGGCCAGTGGTGGTGCGGGGAAAAGAGAGGAGAGCTTCTTGGATGTCGGGGGCGAGGGTGAGGAGGTTCATGATTTGGGTGATGCGGGCGCGGGAGACGTAGCCGAGGCGGGCGAGGTCGGCGAAGTCGCGGACTTCGCCGCGCGAGAGCATGGCGTCGAACTTGATGGCGAGGGCCATGAGGCGGGTGACGCGGGGAAGGGAGCCGGGGATGAAGGAGGGAGGCGGCTCTGGCGCGGCTTCGCAGATGCGCTTACGGCCTCGGGTCCCGGTCTTGAAGCTGATCTTGCAGACGTCGGTGAGGCTGGCGGGAGCGCTCTCGTTCACTTCGCTGTTTTCAATCTCGGTCCTTTTCATCATTTCCTTTTGCCGCCTCCTTGAACATTCATCTCGCCGGCCAGGGCCTTGATCCCGGTCGGGCGGAAGGTGATGGCGAGGGTTTCGTTGGTCCCGTCGTAGACGACCCGCTCGACCAGCAGGCGCATGACCCTGGTCTGTTCCTGGGAGGAGAGGGACTCCCAGACCGGGTCGAAGAGGGAGAGGGCGGAGGCCAGGTCGCGCTCGTCCACCAACTCGGCGCTCTTGGCGAGGAGTTCCTCGCGGATGTTAGTGGCGCGCTGTTCGTTCATGCGGATGCGGTCCTGGAGGTCGGCGAGTCTGGCGGTGGTCCGGGGCGCGCCGTTGCCGTCGGAGGTCATGCCTTGGATCAGCTTTCGGACCTGCGTGTCCAACTGCTTCAACTCGCCCTCCAACAGCTTTTTCTCGCTCTCAAGTTCCTCGACCCGCTTCTTGTTCTGCGCCCGGGTCTGGTGGAGGGTTTCGGCGACCAGGGTGGGGTCTTCGCCGATGCACCGGATGCGCTCGACCACGAAGCTCTCAATCGCGGGCGCGGGCAAAGACTTGGTCGGGCACGAGTCCCAGCCCTGCTTCTCGGCGGTGGTGCAGACGTAATAGTGGTAGCGCCGCTGGTTTTTCTTGATGGTCCATTTGTGGCTCATGGCCGTGCCGCAAGGTCCGCAGAAAAGGAGGCCCTTCAAGAGCGCGCCGTGCTTGTTGCGGACCGAGGCCCCGCTGGTTTCGATGTGGCGACGCCGGGTCTCTTGGACCTGGGTCCAGACCTCCTCGCTCAGGATGGCCTCGTGTTCGCCCTCGATGATCTCGCCCTGGAAGTTGATCTTGCCCAGGTAAAGGACGTTGGAGAGCATCCGAGACAAGATGCTCTTGTCGAACGGCCTGCCGCCTCGCTCCCCGGCCTTCTTGGTGATCCATCGCTTGGTGGTCCAGCCGCGCCGGTTCAACTCCTGCACGGTGGGGAGCAGGGCGCGCTTCTCGAGGTAAAGCTCGAAGATGGAGCGGACCATGACGGACTCACTCTCGTTTACGATCAGACGGCCGCCGCGCGGGTCCACGTCGTAACCGAGAGCAGGGTTGCCGCCGATCCACTTGCCCTTGCGCCGGGCGGCCGACATCTTGTCCCGCGTGCGCTCGGCGATGATCTCGCGCTCGAACTGGGCGAAGGAGAGGAGGATGTTCAGGGTCAAACGACCCATCGAGTTGGTGGTGTTGAACTGCTGAGTGACCGAGACGAAGGAGACGTTGTGGCGCTCCAAGGTCTCCATGAGCCTGGAGAAGTCAAGGATCGAGCGGCTGAGGCGGTCAACCTTGTAGACCATGAGGCAGTCAATTTTGCCGGCCTCGACGTCGGCCAGCAGGCGCTTGAGCGCGGGCCGCTCGATGTTGCCGCCGGAGAAACCGCCGTCGTCGTAGCGGTCCGGGAGGCAGGTCCAGCCCTCGTGCTTCTGGCTTTGGATGTAGGCCTCGGCCGATTCGCGCTGGGCGTCGAGGCTGTTGAAATCCTGGTCGAGTCCCTCTTCGGTGGACTTGCGGGTGTAGATGGCGCAACGGACTGATGGTTGATCCTGGCGGGTGTCGTTGCCTGGGCTGTTCGCTCTTCTGCTCAACGTCTATCTCCGTTTCCGCGCAGCCCAAAGAAATCGTAGCCGTTCCAGTGCGCGCCGGTGATCTCCTTGGCGATGGCGGTGAGCGAGCGGAAAATCTGGCCCTCGTACTCGAAGCCGTCGTCCCGCACTTTGACCATGATCTTCCGGCCCTTGTGCATGCGGGTGATGACCGCGCCGGGCATGGGCAGGCGGCGGTCATGGTTGGTCTTGAAGGAATGGAGGTCGGTGCGGCCGGTTGATTCAGCATCGAGCTTTTTCAAGGAGCGTTTCGGGGCGCGCAGACGAAGGTCCGCATCGTTGGCAATCTCCTCGGCCTGACGTCGCGCCCGCTCGGACAGGCCGCCCTCCGCGTTGGCCTGGATGCGCCAGGCGATCCGCTTGCAGAGGAAGTCCTTGTGCGTGGAGCGCGGCTCCTCGCCGAAGACCTCATGGTACTTGTCCCGAAGCTCCGGCGCGCTCATGCGCTCCAGGGCCTCGACCTCTCTCACAATATTCTGCTGCATCCGAAACCTCCTCTCCGCTCTCGGCTTGCGTTAACGTCCCTGTGAATGATTGCTTCGGTTCGCAGAAGAATCCAGTCCTTTCCCGGTTAACGGCGAAGATTCTTCACATGCGAGGGAGGGCGGTTCGGAGCCGTGTACATCGGGTTCTTCGGGAGATTCCACGGGCGCGCCGGCGGGGCAGGCGTTCCACTTCTTCAGGCGCAAGTAGCCCCGGGCCAGGATCGTGGCCACTTCTTTGAGGCGTTCATTGGGAGACATCTCGACCGGGTTTCCGCTGTTCGTCATCGGCATTCCTCCGCAAGGGTTTCCGCCAGGTCCCGCGCTTGAGACCTCGCTTGCCTGTTAACCTACCGGACGCGTGTTAGTAGCGTCGGATTGGGGTGCCCGGACTTTTTTTCGCTGTTAAATAACTGGGGGTGTTAAAGAGAGAGGGAGAGAGTTAGTAGGGATATTTTTTGAAAAACGAGTGCAACCCCTGAAATGTGGGTTGACGGATTTCACGGATGTGAGAGGCCCGAGAGGCGGGGGAAGTGTACATGGTCTGGTAACCTGGCGGAATGATAGGGCAAAAAAATGAGGCCCAGAGAGAGGCGTTTCTCCGAGCCTTTTGGTTAATAAAGCCGTCCCAGGAATAAACAGCGGAGAGTTTGGCCTTACTTGTTTTAGGGTGATTAAGGCCACTTTAAACCAAAGACAACGCTTAATAATTGAACCGGAACTTGTCCAGTCCCATGGGGCCTTTCCGCGTGACTTCAGGCCTCATCCAATCTCATATTCCCAGGACACGGGGACGGAGTTTTTAAGCATGGCCCAGACCGGGCAGAATTTTTCTTCCGCCATGCGGATGGCTTTCTCCACGGAAGGGGCGTCCAACTGCTCTCCTTTCAATCTGATCCGCAACGCGATCTTAGTGAACAACGTAGGATGCTCCTCCGTCCGACGGTCACCTACGGCCGAGACCTCCAGGTCGGTTACCGTCTTGCCCATTTTGCCCAGGAGGAACTGCACGGTATGACCACTGCAGGCGGCCAAGCTGAGTAGAAATAGTTCGAGGGGCGTGAAACCTTGGTCTTCGCCCAGCGGAGGAAAGTAATCAATCGGGATCTCAAAGCTGGTGTGGCCCCGACCGGTTAATTGCATCTTGCCCCTTAGCCCCCCCACCGTCACTGAGAGCTCAGTTCCCATAATTATTTCTCCCTTAACAAAAAAACCGCTAGAGTTAGCGGCGGAATTTCTGGCTCCCCGGCTGCCACTGCCCTACTAACCACTCTCTATCCGAACGCCAAGTCCGAAGACATTATTTATCAGAGAGTTATCAAAGACCTATCCGCTTCGCTAACCGGAAGCGACACCAAGTCCGAACTTACTTCTTCCCGGAAAAGGATGCAGATAAATCGTGTCGCAAAGCCTATTCCTCGATCCTTTAGCTCACCTGATCAGGGCAAGGAAGTCTGAAAACCTCTGTGACCGAACAAATGGGGTGAAAAACGCAAGCTTTACAACAAAGGAACCTCTCAAACGGATATATTTCGCAGAAGGGAGAGCCATCATCCCCGCTGCGAGGACCGCACCTTTCCCGGTTGCTTGCATGGACGGGTTCACGTTTCGAAGCATAAATCTCGCTATGTGCGCAATGACAGTCATCACCGTCAGGGAAGAAGCAAGGCTCATCAAAGCCCGAGGTCATTTTGGGAGAATTTATCGCATGGCCTAAATCCCTGCCTTTTATGTAGCAGTGATATGGACAGTTAGCTGTATGGCTATCACGCGAAAGAAAATGAGCGTTAACTCCGGTTACTACCAAGTACTCAGCAATGTTATATTCCAGCTTTATGCACTTTACTCCCTTGAGCTCATCAAGATTATTATTCCTGCTGTAGTGCTCACCGAGGTTTGCTGGCAAGAGTGCACATTCAAGACGTCCGTTGATATCACCAAGAAGTTCATCGGCCCTTTGAGCGACATGCCCCAGATGTTCTTGAAGACCATCTCTATTTGAAGTGAGAGAATATCCATCTTCTTTATACTCCACTCTGATCCAGTGGCCATGCTCTCTTCGCAGAAATACTATGGGCCTGACTTCAATGCTTGGTTTTATCCTCTCAAAACCTTGATCTTTTCTGTGTAACAAGTGAATGCCGCGGATAATAGAAGTAACTGTGCTTCTGGAAATATTGAACCCGAGCTGACCGGGCGTAATGAATGTTTGAGCTTTGTCTGTAAGGTAATCATGCCAGAGCCAATTAAAAACCTCTTTATATCTATCCACAATCCTCTGACGATTCTCAAAGACGATAATTCGGTCAGGATCGCACCTGCTTTCATTGAGGAAGGCGTCATCGGGATCGAGAAATATTACCAGCCAATCGCCATTGGTAATAACAACTCTCTTTGGTGTTTGGCCGGTTGTATCGAAGGTTGATTTCGTGTAATCCCGCAAGGTAGCCAACCATCCAGGCCATTCACCCATTGGCAAGTTCATTTCCTTGCCCGAGAGGTATTCCGAGATATTTGTTGCGACATCCTTCTCGTCCCTATTCGGCAACTCAATCTGAGGTGTTGAAGGCAGGAACGAGTCTCCTCTTTCTGTATCTATGGGGAGAGGTAAATTTGGTCTTTTCGTTTCGACTATCATTAAGGGGCAGATGCTCCCTAGTTCATCCATGTCAAACCCGAAGCAGTCGAAAAATCTGCGAGTTCCACGTCCTGATGACCTTACACCTACCTCAACAGACAGGTTGGTTTGGTTATACTCATTCTCTACATTCATTCTCCAATTAAGCGAGTGGAGCAGAGGATGGATTAAGTGTGCCCTGACCTGTGCCTCTAATCGAGTATCCTCTTCTTCTTGAGGGAGTGCTTTAGGATCGAGTGAGGCCAAAACATTTTTATACAATGTATTATAAGTATGCTCATATTGCTTCTTAAGTTTGAGGAACTCCCTCCGAAATTCCTCGTTGTTTTTAATTGAGCGTCTCACCGGTAGATATCCTCAAGGCGATACACAAGACGACGGGCGCGGGGCCAGCCCACTTCAACGAAGGTATCAAGAATTTCAAACAGAGTACGTCGGCATTCATCGGTTTCACGAAGTATATATCTGAACTCTGAGAGTAGTCGCTCGACAATTTCCACGATCAAGTCAGCGGCCAGTGATTCATACTGATATCCGCCTGACTTTCCAGCCCTGATGATCTGGCCAAGGCGGAGCAATACTTTTTCCGGGTTAGCTTCCAGCAGGAACTCAAGGGTTTTGACCAGGTGATGGATGATGGCTGGATGTCCAGCCTCGGCAAGCCTGCTTATGACAGGATCAGCTTCATTGAAGTAGCTATTTTTATAATTCAGTCCTAAGGAAGTTTCTTCACCTTTCCTCTCCTTCTCCTTCTCTGCGAATGCGCCAGAGGCAAAATAAACGGTATTTGAAATCGCGTCCAAAACTTGGAAAAGATTTTTTATCTTTTCCTGTTCTTCCGCCGGCCAATCATTGAATGGAATTTCTCTATGCGCAATATCGATATATTTCAAAGCCGCTAATGTTTTTTCCACCAGGGTTGTGAGGATTTCAAAAGCTCGCTGGCTCCCTTTATAATTTTCATTATCTGAGGGGGTCAGAAGACCCACGGTTATTATGTCCTTTAACTTGCCTGGAAGTGTAAGAGCTTCGTGGTGGTATAGAAGTGGATCATTAATGATATTGTTGATAATTTCGGAGCTTTCTTTGTGTTTTCGCCAAAGATGGAGGCTCAAGAACATAACCATGCAATTCTCGCGCGCATCCCCGGCCTTCTGCACGTCATTTTGCCTTGCTTTTTCGAACAACATTCGTAATATGGGAAAGGCCTGATCGGTGTGGTGGCGATAGAGGCGATCTATGGTATGTATCAGGAAGCCATTGATCACCCCGAAGTTCTCTTCCTCCCCGAACCGGGTGATCAAATTCCACATAAAGTCAGGCTTTGTTTTGTAAAACGCCAACAATCGGATAGCTACCATGTACCGTACCGCTGGGACGGGATCAGCGCTGAGTCTATCAACAGCTTCTAATAGCTCCTGATCAACAAATGGAGCGTTATGCGCAAGTATCATTAGTCCCTCGGCGGCATCTATGCGTGGTGAAGGAAAATTCCAAGCCGGAAAGTCTTCAAACTGATGATCGAATTGAGGATCAGGCTTTGGAATGGGATGATTGGCGGCCTTAAGAAGCACTTTTTTTATAAACTGACCGGCCTCGCTCTCATCGGTGATTTTTTCGGAAGTGGCGATCTGCTTACATGCCTCCACCAAGTGTCCAAAGAGTCCGTCTTGCAACCTCCTGTCTGGCTGCTCGTAATCTTGATCCTGCCACTTTTGATAGGCTTGTACTAGCTGTGGCAAAATTTCATTAATCTTTTCCATTCCAGGTTGGGAGTTATGATGCTTGGAGCAGAAGTTTTTAATTCCATTTCTTAACTCAATCAGACTTTTGTTTTCCGGGGCATCGACATTGACCCCTTCTTCTCGCAGGTCCTCTAATTCATCTATGGGGCTTCTGAATGCGCCACTAGACCTGAAAGGTGGCTCGTTTGGGGGAGCGCCTCGCTCGGATTGATCAAGCTCCTCGAGACGTTTTTTTGCAGATTCCGTTGTCAAGTACTCTCGATCAAGACAACCAAGCCGCTTATCCCTAACACGTTCCGCTGCTTCTTTTATGTCGGGTCCGTAATGTTTTGGGATAGACATTATTGTGTTCTCGATTTTTGCCCTTTCTGAAGATTCAAGAAGCGGAAATATAGCGCGAATCAATTCCCCCGCATTGTATCCTGTGTCGTTACAGGTGAGCATTGCAAGAGACCAAGCCAAGTCTCGAACCTCTAAGCCAAGAGTTTGAGGAAAGTCCTTGCCACAGTCGAGGACCCTTCTCCAGATACAGGCAAGGATGTTGTTCTGAATGATCGTGTCCAGGACCTTATGTCTTAATTCCCGAGTGACCTCATTCATAGAGATTGATCGAAGATATTCATCGAAGGCGTCAAGCAGTTTTTGAGTATAGTCGCGGTGTACTCTCCCTTCGTCCCAGATCGAACTGTAATCGGTAAGTATTAAAGCTCTCGTCCCTTTGATTTCAAAGCCATCTGCAATATTGATTCTGTTTGCGCAAATAATTTCTCTATCACTGAAGCGGCGGGTACTTTCACGCTGATCTTCGACATATTGGGCCATTGCATAAATAAGCGCTTCAACTGCCTCTACGGGCGACACCCGAAGAAAGTGCGGGTAAACTTCGGCCAGGCTGTACCTGGCCATCTCATAGTCCTGTTTTCGGCTTGAAACTAGGGGAAGAATCCTTCCCCCCATGGGAGTTTGATCCTGGCTCAAATCATTATATGTGAAAACGGCTATGAAAATATCTCGGATCAAATCAGATGCAAGACCTTGATCGATCACTCGTTTGAGTTCTCTAGCCATCCAATGCATTTCAATATGGCCATAATTCTTCAAATGGTCCATTTCGGTTGTCTTACTTAATAATGCAGAGGATTCCTGCGGATTGCTTTCAAAGGTTCTGCATACGCCTTGTAGACCAGATATTATTAGGTTTGAATCGTATGGCGTCTTAGACCATCCATACTCCAGAATTCGTCTGGATACCTTCCCCAGTTCCTCCTTTTGTTTGCTGGTTAAATTCTCATGTTTGTCCAAGATAAACATTAAAAGGGGACGCACCGCATAGGCTATCTTGTCGTTTATAGTGCGGGTAATGCGTTCAAGGAGCTCGCTCCAGGGCTGTGCATCATCTCCGGCCAGGGGACGGTCCGCCCGGGAAATGGCCGCTCCCATCATATGCTTAAGGACAAATAGGGCTTTTTCATTCATGGGCGACCTCTCCTTCCAGGACCGCGAGCAGGGTTTCGCAGTCCGAAAGTTGCTCCATTAACTCCGCAGCCACAGTGGGGCCAACTATCTTTCCTATCTGGGGGAATTCATCAACCTCAGCCGTCTTGAATACCAGGTCCCAGAACTCCTTATGATCCGGGCTGAACTCCCAAAGATGCTTGAAATGCATGACCAGGCTGGGACGGATCACGATGATAAGTTCCGGGTCAGCCTTTAACCATTCAATCAGCTCATTCGGCTCACGCCTTAGAAGAAGTCTTGCCGCTGCATAATCGAAAAGCACGTGATGAGAATAAGAAATATTTGGCGAACTGGAATGAGCGGTCTGCCACTCGGCGAGGACGTTATTGCTTAAAACATCTTGTAATACAGGACTGTAGTTCTGTACGTATCTAACTACATCTCTTCTCACCCGGAGTGAGCGCTGTCGGACCATAGCTTCCGATACTGTCTGAAGCAATCCTTCTCTCGCATCACCCTGGCCGTCATTTCTAATTACCCGCTCTTGCCAATATCTATCCAAAAGTTCGATTTGCGTTTTTATCTCTGTAAGGGAATCGAGGTCAACCCGTTCATCAATCAAGCGGGCAATCAGGCGCAAGTTGAAAGGATTTCTCAGAAGGCCCCTGAATTCTTCCCCCGCTTTTTGTATCAATTCGGGTATCTGGGTTTCTTTATCAATCTGGTTGAACTCATCGTCAGTGAGCGCGGGAATATTAATATGTCGGAGCTTGCTGAACTCTAAATCGATAAAGACATCTGAAGGCGGGGTTCCCGAGAATGTTTGCTGAATTGTCCGGTTGTATCTGAGATCAAACTTCCTGATAGATACGACCACCTTCCACCTGTCTGAAAAAGTTAATGTGCGTTCAATCAACTCCTGTATGGCTCTTATGAGATGCTCTGATCGCGCGGCATCCAGCGCGTCAATAATCAGGTATCCAGGCTCAATCCCCGGCCAATTTCGCAGAACATCAACAATCTCACTTTGCAGACCAATCTCATTGCGCAGTGCCCCAAGGCTTTGAGCTTCCAGCCTATCAACCGCGATAAAAACCACATCTCGTTTTTCCTCATTGATCAGGCGATAAGCTAGATGATATATGGAGCCGGACTTGCCCGCCCCAGGTTCTCCAACTATTAGGAGTGAAACATCCTTAACGGAATCCTTTAGAGCTTTAACAACCGGCCTCTCGATAATTACTTCACGTCCGCCTACCATAATCCTGGATAAGACCTGTAATGCCTCAAGGGTAGTTTTTGAATACTCATGTAATTTATCAATATCTTCCCTGAAACTTCGTGGCCCTTTTATATCGATACCTGCCTTTGTTAATACTTTATGGAAGGCCTGCCGATCAGCGCCGCTTCGCTTCTCTCCATATTCCGAGCAGGCCTTGACCAGTTCACTCCAGGCGTTATCAGCATCATCGGGGTTTTTCAGGATGTTATTTCGAAGCGTGTCCTTTGCCTCCCGTTCAGATTCGCCATCAACGCCGCTTTCCATATTGAGTTCAAGAACCCTTATCAGCACAAGGATGGACAGTATCTCTTGAGGCTCCGGCTCGCTTCCTGTAGTAGCATTCCAGTCGTGCTTGATATGCTCCCTTATGATGTTAACAGTTTGATTTTCATCTTTACTACTTAGCGTGAGATCATCTAATGATCTTCCTTGGGGGAGGTCTCGTATCTTTTTCAGCACTGTAGGGAGAGTTGATCTTATCTTTGAAGATGCGCTTGGGCCGACGATCATTACAAGCCGGTCTAGCTCAGGGTCTAAGGGCCTCAAGCTCGAAGAACCGCCCTGTCCTTGCACCTTACATGCTGCTAATTGCCTCACAAACTGGCCAATGGTTTTGCCGTACTCGGAATCATGGCCGGTCCCCTGATCTATACTATGTTTTACCTGGGCAAATATGAATCCCTTTGCCGAGGTATGGACAAGCAGGTCGTCCACGGGGAGATCGGTCTCGCATTCCAGAGCATTTAGAGTTGTATCTCCGGAAAGATCGAAGAGGGGTGCCGCGTCCTTCTCGGCAAGGATGCGCACAGCAAACCATGCCGCGACTTTATGCTGAAAATTAAAACCGCCCGCCGCTGCCGGGCCTCCCGCATTATTTGTCGAAACCATGTAGAACCTCTTTTAAGCAGATATTTCTTATTTCATCAGAAAACAGATGCTCAACAAGCGGTCCGGCTTCAGATGAATTGTTCCAAGGTAGCCGGATAGAATGAGATTGCTTCCCACCCTTTATGTTGATCTCCATCTATGATATCCCTAGAGCTTTCATAGCCGCTGTCATTGGATCAGAGAAAAAGATAGGATCAACCCGCTCTACGATGTCTCCCGACACTTCTAGAAAATTTCGCTTGTTCTCTAAAGGAACCAAGGCACGTCGTGCGCCATTATCCATTCCAACCTGTAGCGGCTCTACGAGTGAACGCAAGGACTTTATATTGCCTTGGATGCTAAGGTCTCCAAGGATAATTAGCGCCGGGAGGACTGATTGTTTCTTTAAAGCAGAGTACATGGCAACGATCAAGGCGATGCCCGCTTCACACGGCACGTGGTTGCCTAAAAGATCGATACCTTCTACATGGAAGTCGGCAGTGTCTACTTGCTGCGAGATACCTATCTTGACCTTCTGGGCTGCCAAGTAGGCGAAAGCCCGCTGGATGGACTCTTTCATCGTTCCATCGATGCCCCCGGCAATTTTCAGTTTACCTGTTCCTGGAGAGCAGCCGACCTCTAGGCGGTATAGACCAACCTTACCCTGGTCATCTACTGAGGCGGTGTATACTGAACCAGGGGCAAGCGGGTCAGAGGCAATCATTTCCCGGCCACCTTGTTCCGGGACCCCCACAAATCTCTCCTCGCGCGTTTCGTTGTTGATGTATGAGAAGGATGTCTGATGATACTCAAAAGACCCCAGCTTCTTTAGCTGCTCTTTGACCCGTCGCCGGCCCTCTATGGCCAATTCGACGAGCTCCGCAAGTTCGTTACGCTCAAGCTCGCCATGCGGATAGATTATCTTTACCAGCCCGGAGACCGTCTTCCTCACGGCTTTAACATCGCGTGCATTAAGGTGCGAACCCAGTGAAAAATGACGGTCTATCGTCTCCGTGTAGTTGTGTTTGCGCAGTTCACGTAGCGCTTCAGCCAGGTAATCCACCACAAAGCCATAATGATCTGTAAAAAACTCTACCCTCATCTTTGGGAGTTCCCAACCGGGAATATAGAAGTGGAGGCGGTCAAGAAATGCCATGTCCTCACGAATCACATCAGGCATCGGGGCGAAGAGATGAGACGAGCGCACCATAACATCCACTGGCTGGTTGGTATTTCCGAACATGGCGATGGAGGCCATGCCGGTAAGTGCATCCTTGCCGCGAGCGAACATCCCAGACTCACAATAGGTCTTGAGTGTTGTAACGACCTCCTTTGGCATCTTCTGGAGGTCTGCAACCTCGTCAAATGCTATTGAATCCCAAATACCTACAAGACCCATCTTTCCGCTCGCCATGTTATAGAACAGATTGGCGACGGTGGTGGGGCCTGTCAGGAGGATCGTATATGGTGAAAGCTCCTGGTATGCATAGCTCTTGCCGGTCCCGCGAGGCCCGAGTTCCACCAGATTATAGTTATGTTCGCAGAGTGGGATCAGACGCACCAAGAACAACATCTTCAGCCGCCGGTCGAAGTTCTGCGGTTCAAGGCCAATAGTCCGCAGAAGAAGGTCGAGCCATTCATCCGAAGTAAATTGGCGGCGACATTCGCGGAACTCGGCCAGATCGAAGGTGGCGATCTGAATAGGCTTTAATTCGTCAATCCAGAAAGGACTCCGTTTCCCTTTAGCCTCCTCGTCATACTGATGCCGAATTTCTACTTGCGCCCAGATGCCGCCCATAAGGAGGCGGTCATACTCGCGCAGAAAGTGTTCCGGCACATGGACGAATTTATGGCCGAAGTTGACCAACTCCGCCCAGTGCTTGTCGTCATCGGAAAGGTAGCGCACCTTAACCTTGTCGATCAACGTATGCTTGCCCTTGTCCTTGATCATGGACTGGGCCTTATTGGCCTCGTCGGGACTTACAAAATTTGACGAGATCGTTGTATTGACCACGCGCAATCCGGCCTCGATAGCGGACGCATCATCGGTCGCGCAGTATTTACCGAGAAGATACTCCAGCACAAACACCGGCACGTTCGCGCCAACTTTGACCTTGCGGACAAGATCTTTGCGGACGACCTTCCCGGCAAAAACACTCGTTGCTTTTCGATCTAGTTCAGGCATTTTTTGAACCCCTACATGGCTATCGCCACTTCTATTTTCTCCAACCGTGCTAATTCTGCTCCAGTTACGGCGTCAAGCAAGTGCACGCCTACAGTCTTTTGATCAAGCTCCTCAATGACCATCATCGTGATAGTATCGGGGGCGATCTTCGTAGAATCACCCTCGTCCTTCTTAAGAACAATGTCGCCGGTGGCCTCATCGAACCCATAGGACGCACTTACCGCCTTTGAAACGACCTTTCCTTTAACTCGTAGTTCGACCCGAACAATAGGTGGTTCGATTTCAAATAATCCGGTACCGGTGCCGGTGACCTGTACGGAGAAAAACCTGGTGGTCACTTTCTGGCTCCCTGGCAGAAGCGTCCAAGCAATCCCTGAAGGCGATCCGACCGTTGTCTTGCCCTGCGGACGCAAAATTAAGATGGGGATTATCAACTCCTGCGGCGAAAGCCCTCCGTGGAAATAAGCCTTTGCGCCACCTTTGCGAGGCTGTCCCATCCATAGTTGAAGGTTCTTAAAAAGGATGGCGGTTCCATCCAGCTGATTGTAAAATCAGCTAACCCAAAAATCTCTTTAAAGGAGGAACCGCCATGAAGAGAAGCTATCAGATT
>Ga0307378_10001955_pt1 | contig 32488 bp, 31 predicted proteins | sample UN1MG_FD_202238 | JGI IMG/M metagenome (GOLD analysis project Ga0307378, IMG submission 202238) | Soil microbial communities from Risofladan, Vaasa, Finland - UN-1 | ecosystem: Environmental > Terrestrial > Soil > Coastal area > Acid sulfate soil | place: Finland: Risofladan, Vaasa | collected... | reverse complement strand
ACTATCTGGTACACTCTGGACCACAGTTCGCTCTCCATGCTTGGTCTCCTGAAAAGGGGTTCAAGACAAGCATAAGGGCGAACTGCTTATTGCGCAAGAACTTATAGCAATGGCGCAAAATCCTGATAGGGAATGGGCGAACTCGATGGGGGAGTCGGGGACGTCCCCGAAAATGCCTATTTTGTAGTAGGTCTGCTTGTCGGAGCCGGAGTTATTGCTGGTTCCCGAGCCCAGCTTGGAGGTGGCCACCGCCAAGTCGCGGTAGCCCAGATCGAATAACGCCTCGGCCGCAGCAAGACCCGCCGCCCCCGAGCCGACCACCAGGGTTCCCAGGCGGTGGCAGGGTATTTTCCATCCGTTGGGAAGAATAACTTCCTTCGTTTCCATAAGCCCCTACCTGAAATTCCTAAAGCCTTCTGAGATGGAACCCGCCGTCCACGTTTATAACCTGACCGGTGGAAAAATCCAGTCGGCCCTGGGCGATGGCTCCCACCGCCCGGGCCACGTCCTCCGGCTTTCCCCAACGTTTTATTGGGGTGAGGCCCTCGGCTATCAGCCTGTCGTATTTCTCTTTTACCGGGGCGGTCATATCGGTCTCGATTATCCCCGGACGCAGTTCGAAAACCCCAATCCCGTATTCGGCCAGTCGATCGGCATAGAGGGCGGTCATCATTCCTATGCCGGCCTTGCTTATGCAGTATTCCCCTCTTGAGGGGGAGCTGGTATAGGCTGAAAGGGAGCCGGTATTGACTATGCGGTATATGCGCTCTGGATGCCGATCTTTCTCCTCAATCATCCACTTGGCCACCATCTGGGTCAGAAAATAGGGGCCTCGCAGATTTATGCGTATGACACGGTCGAAGCTCTCTTCGGTCGCTTCCAGGAGGTCCCTGCGCTCTCTGGGGGCCACGCCGGCGTTATTGACCTGCATATCGCAGCGTCCGAAATCTTTCTTGGCCAAATCGACCAGCACCTTACGGCCTTCGCTTTCGCTGATGTCCGCCCGGAGCGCGGAGCATCGAGCTCCGAGCGACTCGATCTCACTTTGAGTCGCGGCCGCCTTTGATTCGTCCGGTTTCCCTTCGGCCGTGAAATCGAAGTGGGCCAGGAGTATATCGTATCCCAGGCGGGCGAGCTCCAGGGAGATTGCCCTGCCGATGCCCCGGCTGCCGCCGGTGACTATGGCCAGAGGTCTCTCTTCCATTGAGGTTTCCTCCCTATTCTTTCAGGAAACGGTCTATATTCTGAGCTGCTTTCATCCCGTCCGACACGGCGGCGACCACGGTGGAGGGTCCCCGCACGATGTCCCCACCGGCGAATACGGCTCGACGGGAAGTGGCAGAAGAGCTATCTTTCACTTCCACCAATCCGCCTTTCAAAGCAACTCCGGGCAATATGTCTTTGAGATTGGCCGGAGCTTTCTGGCCTATAGCTTCGACCACAAGGTCCACGGCAAGCGTGTAGGAGTTATCCTCCTGAGGTATGGGGCGTCGGCGTCCGGAGGAGTCCGGCTCGCCGAGAGTGGTCGGGCAGAGGAGGAGCCCCGTCACCTTGCCCTCCTTGGACATATAACCCAATTTTTGGGTGAGGATGATAAAGTGCACGCCCTTTTTGAGCGCCGCCTGCCATTCACCCGGCCAGGCGGGCATCTCCCTGAAAGACCTCCGATATATCAGGTACACGTCCCTTGCACCCAGCCCCTTCGCGGCCGTCGCTGCATCGAGGGCCGTATTGCCACCACCTATCACCGCCATCCTTTTTCCTTCGACGTCGAGGCAGTCGCCTTCTTTGACCTGGCGGAGAAAATCAAGCGCGTTATATAAGCCTTTGAGAATCTCCTTTGACTCGCCGGCTGCCTCCGATAACCCCAAAGCGACGAAGGCGGCGTCGAAACCTTCCGCCATAAGGGTATCCAGATTGGCTTTTTCGTTCAATGGTACCTTCCGCCGCCAGGTGAGCCTCTCCTTGGGCACCTCTTTGAAAATCGCTTCGACTTCTCTCGTCAGAGAATCCTCCGCCCTTTCCGAGGGGATGACCGATTCGATCATTCCACCGCTCTTCGGATCCCCCTCAAAGAGGGTCACATTGTACCCCATCTCCACCAGCTTTCCTGCACAGGCCAGGCCCGCTGGACCGGCACCGAGCACCGCCACCCGCTTGCCGGTGGACTCCTCCGGCACGTGGAGTTTCGACCATCCCTCAAGGTTGGCCTTCTCCGCGATGTATCGCTGGATCGCCGCGATGGGAACCGGGCGGTCACCTATATACCTCTGGAGGCAGCCCCCTTCGCACTGGTTTTCAACCGGACAGAGCCGGGCACAGACCTCCGGAAGGAGGTTGGACTGGCGGATGACCTCGAAAGCCCTCTTTAAATCCCCTTCCAAAAAGAGTTCTACGAAACGGGGAATATCCACCCCCGCCGGGCAGGCCAACCTGCAGGTCGGCTCCTGACACTGACGACAGGCCTCGGCAAGTCGAACGAGATTATCCCTGTTCCTGAGTCGCCCTTCTTCATAAATAGGTCCGTATATGTCGTTATCCCTCACCACGCATCCAGACCGGCCGCCGTCGCGCATTATCTGAGTGCAGCTGCTACAGGCGATGCAAACCTTCTCCGGGTCCATCCCGCCTTTCTGGAGGATGTCCCGGGCGAAATCGGGGTAGGCGAGGGCCATTCGTCCAGCACCGATGAAACTGGCTAGCCCCTGCGTCTTGGCGCCGGCTGCTACTTGCGGGAGGAGGGTCCTCAACCAACTGTAGCCGGTGCCCACCACGCGGATTTCGGGGAACCTCTTCTGAATTTCGCCGGCCAGTCCTATCATCCTCGATACGCCGACCAAGGGATGCTCCGACGATTCACTGCCCCCGGCGGTCGGCTCGTTATAGGGCCTCCCATAATGGGGATTGTAGTAGGGATTTCCCACTGAGATATTGACCAGGGGGACTCTACGGCTCGCCAGAAGCGAAACGAGCCTCTTGGGCTCGTTCAGGTCCGGCTCGTTACCGTTTTTCTCATCCACCCCCCAGCCGTAAGGGTAGGGTATTCCATCGAAGATGCCCAGGCGGGTGGCCACCATTTTGTCTTCGCCGAGTTCGCTCCTGATGCGGTCGATGACTTCCAGGAGAAAACGCGTGCGGTTCTCGAAATGGCCGCCGTACTTCCCTTCCCGCAGGTGACCGGCCAATAGTTCATTTATCAGGTATCCGTGACAGGCCTTTACGTCCACCGCATCGAAGCCGACTTCGAAGGCCGACCTGGCGGCGGAGAGGTAAGCCTCTTGCAGTTGGTCGAGGTACTCGTCGGTCACTACCGGCCAGTCGTTGGGAAGATTCATCCTGTTATCCCGGTAGGGATCGTGCTGGGGTATCAAGGGATGAGGCGAGCCGGTGGGTTTCGAATATCTTCCCGAGTGGGTAAGTTGCAGAACGAGGAGCGGACGGTGCTCGGTGCCGTATCGCTCGGCAGCCACCTGCCGCATTCTCGCCACGAGCCCGGCGAAACTCTCCTTGCTCTTTTCGTTCAGCCAGAGCTGTCTGGGGTTCGCCCTCCCCTCGGGAACCACCGCGGTGGCCTCCAGCCAGATAAGCCCTGCTCCCCCGGCGGCGAAGCGATCGTAACGCCTTATGGTGAGCTTGCCGGGTCGTCCTTCGGCATCACCGTCGCAGCCCTCCATAGGATGAACGGCAAGAGAGTTCGGGGCAACAAATTCACCTACGCGTACCGGCTCTCTCAGAAAGGAAGTATCTTCGCTCAAGTTCAAAGAGAGAGAAAGCCTCTCCGATAGCTCCTTGAGCTCGGCCGGGCTCCCCAGACTGAACTTCCACCTCTTTTTAGCTCTTTCTTTCATCGCCCTCACGCCTTGAATAATAGCGCAAGTCCTCTTATCGTGGATCCTCGCGGGCGTGGCCGTGGCCCTGGCGTCGCAATCGGAGGTGGCTGCAACCCAGGCGAGTGAGCCGCTGCTCGCCTACGCGACGATGCTGGCGGCCGGGGCGATGGGCGGCGCCTATATGCTTCGCGGACGGTGGGGTGCCCTGACGGCCGTCGTCCTGACGACTCTCAGCCACCTCGTGTGGTCGTTCGCCCGGAGCGCCGACCTCGGATCTCCGACTCTAGATATCATCATTCCCTCTGTGGTGCCCCTCGTGGCGATCCCGCTGTACCTTTTCATGGACTGGATCATCCGCAGCCAGACGTCCGAGTCGGCCCCGACGGGCCTTGTGGCCTGAGCGGCCTGCTAGCCCGCGAACGACACCTTGACGGCGGCGATGCCGTGGGCCGGGACGGTCACCGAGAATCCGCCCTTCTGGAGCCGCGCCGAGGAGTCGGCCACCGGTCGCTCCAGGAGGTCCACTTCGACGGCCTCCGCGGCCGTGCCGAGGATCGTCGCGTCGAGGGCGACCTTGGCGACGGTCTTTTTTCCGGCCGTCTCGAACAGATGGAAGATGAGTGATTCGTCGTCCTCGGCCTTCTTGAGACCTGAGAGGACCACGTTCGGGGCGAGTTCGCCGGCGAGAGCGCCGGCGGCGGCCGGAAGCCGGCCCGGATGAACGTCGGTGGCGACCGCGATCAACGAATGGTTGAACGCCGCCCCCATCCGCACCAGGTCGCCGACCTCGATCACGCGGCCGTGGGGCGCCACCGCCACGCGAATCGTGTGGTCGCCGATCTCCGGCAACGGGTCCGGATCGTACGAGGATCGCAGGAGCGTCAGGGTCAGCGTCGAGCCGGCCAGGGCGTAGCCGTACTTGGAATCGTTGAGGAGCGCACAGCCGGCCAGGCCCTGGCGTCCGGCCATCTTGCCCGTGACATCGGCCCACCGGAGGGCCGGTACTTCCTGACCTTCGTTCAGGTCGCGCTCGATCGAGCCGAACGGAATTTCATAGCGTCCCTTGGCCTCCCCCAGGGGAAGGGGCAACCGCATCTTCAGCGAGGGCGTGCCGATCTCCGGCCCGCCGCGCTCCAGCCACCGCGCCTGGACCGCGATCTCGATCCACGGCTGGCCGGCCCGAAGCGTATAGGTCAGGGTGATGGCCGATTGGTTGATCTTCAGTTTGGCGATCATCGTAGCGACGTAGGGGCCGGTCAGGTCGGGGCCGAAGGATTCGAGTTCCAGGGGGCAGGTGCGGTTTTTGACGTCGCCCATGATCCAGGCGCTCATGCCTCGCGGCCGCTCCATCACGAATTCGAGGATGCCGAGCGGGTCGGCGGGCGCGGCCAGGTCGCAGCCGGTCGTCTTGTCAACGAGGCTGGCGATGCCGCCGGAGGTCTTGTCGAAGAGCACCTTCAGGAGATCGCTTTCGAGGCCGAATTCGCCTTCGAAAATCTTCTCGACTGCGCGGAACGAGGCGGTGCACTTTACGCCGCGCTCCGGCGGCGGGGCCGTGCCTTCCTCGACCACGTAAGCGGCATAGCCCAGCGGCCCGACCGACGCCGGAAACGCCAGGTCAATGTACCGGTGGCCGGCATAATTGCCACTGGCTACTTGCTGCGTCGGAAGGGTTCGCCCCTTCGGGTCGCGGACCACGAACGTCTTCGCGGGCGCGCCGGGAAGCGGCGGCTCGACGTCCCAGACCGGGACGGCGACGATCTCGCGGCGCGCCCAGGCCGTCGGATTCGCGACGAGGAACGCGCGCGGCCATCCGGCGACGTGGGCGGCGCGTGAGACGCCGCCGACCATCGCGCCGCAGCCGGCGCCGGCCCCGAGGGCGATGCTCTCCGGATCACACGGCCCCGGCTCACGGCCGCCGAGCGCGGCGGAGGTGTTCACGGCGGCCGCCAGCGCCCGCAGCGTGTGGGTCTTCACCATCGATGTGGCGGCGGCGGTCTTCTGGAACAGGCCGACCTGGTAGTAGCGCGTGGCGGCTACGCCCGAGCCGGGCAGAATGTCGTGGAAGTGGCCGAAGATCGTGTCCACCCAGGCCTGTCGGATCTTGTCGGACGGATACTCGCACCCGGCGGCCCGCCGGCCGATGGCCGCCAGCGTCTCGGCCTCCGCGCAGTAATTCTCGCCGAAACGGTTGGCGTGCTTGATGGCCGCCTGCGACGTGTAGCATCCGGTGAACTCGAAGTTGAGTTCGCGGTCGAGGACGGTCCAGCGGTCGCCTTGCGCCTCGAGGACGGAGTAGAAGTCGCGCGTCGTCGAGAACCTGAAATGCGGAAAGATTGGCCATGTGTCCATATCATGAGCGCGCAGGAGGTCGCGCCGCGTGGGACCGCCGCCGTGGTCCCCGACGCCGAAGACGCACATCGAGTCCCGCAGGCCCGTCTTCTCGCAGAAGGCCAGCATCTGGGTCGCGTTATGCGGCCCGATCTGGTTGAAATACCAGGTGGCGTCCAGATAGACGAGAAGCCGCGAACCGTCCGGCCCCTGCCACCAGAAGACCGGCGGCTTGGCGAACGCTCCGCCGCGACACATGTAATAACGTTTGACGGCGCCGCGGGAATGGACGGTCGGGATCGTCCAGGCGTGGCCGAACGTGTCGGGTTCCCAGTCGATCGCCACGTCCTCCGGTTCCAGGCCGAAGAGGTCCTTCACGAACCGACGGGTGTACAGGAGGTGGCGCGCGAGGCTCTCGCCCGAGGCGATGTTCTTGTCGCCCTCGACCCACTGGACGGCCGCCACTTCCCAGCGGCCCTCCGCGACGCGCCGGCGGATGCCTTCCAGGAGTATGGGATTGTAATCCTGCACGATGGCGTAGACCGACGCCTGGCTCTGCGTGAAGCAGAAGTCCGGAAACTCGTCCATCAGTTTCAGGACCGTCGTGAACGTGTCGTTGGTGATGGCGACGGTTTCCGGCCACGACCAGAGCCAGTTCATGTCGATGTGGGCGTGGCCGACGCAATGGATGGTGTACGTCTTGGCCACCTTGCCGATGGGGGCCAGGATCCGCTCGGCCTCGGCGACGGCGGCCTCCAGGCGACCGACCTTGCCGGCGTCGGCGACCGCGGCCACGGTGCGGCAGGCCTGGTCAATCAGTTTGGACCAGCGTTTGGCCTTGTCGGGATGGAGTTGGGCGAGCCCGTCGGCCAACGTGATCTCGGCCTGGAACCGCTCGGCCAGTCGGCCTTGGCCGGCCACGAGGCCCGCCACTTCGCGTCTGAGCGTCTCGCCGCTCTCCGTTGCCATCGAAACCTTCCCTTCGAATGCCCCCCCCGTACGTGTTTAACCGGGATTTCCCATTTGATGTCCGCCCACGACCACCGTGGGTAGTCTGTCCGTGATTGTAAAGCGTTTCCGGGGTTCAACAAGAACTTTTTCGATGCAGGAAGCGACCGGGTAGCCTTCGGTTGCACGAATTCCCAACTTCTTCGATGGGGAGCCAGGCTTCCGAAGTCCCTGGAGACAGCACGACGGCAGTCAGCACACCGCCAGATCCCCAGATGGTTTTCGGGGGGACCGCCGGCGCGATTGGCGACCTTGCCGGATTCCTCGACGTGCTCCGCTTTTGCGCAGACGAGTGCCTGAAGAACAGCATCTACATCTCTTCGGGCACTTTTCACGACGCGGATCGCGCCGTCGAGCGTCCCTTCACCGCCTTCGACGATCTCGGTAACGAGGAACTGAAAGAGCGTGTCTCCGACATCGGTGCTTCGAACCTTCTCATACAGGACTTGCAGACTGCGACAGTCCTGCTTGGGTTCGAGAGGCAAAAGGTCGCTCTCCGGATAGGCGTCATAGACGATGCGGGCGAGGTTCGGTTTGGGCGTTTTACGCATGGCGGGTCCTCCTCTGGGCCGCAGCGCATCCACGAAGCGGATGAGCGCGAGCGGCTCTGTGCCCGTGGGAGCAATCAGCCGGCGGATCGCGTCGAGTTTCCGCTGGGCGTCCAGCGACCGGTCGTCCAGGACCTTCGCGATCACCTCGGCGTGAACCATGATGCGCCCCTCCTGGTCGGTCGGCATGATGATGGGCTCGCCCCGGCCCCGGTAGAAGACCGCCTCGGCGTTGTATTCGTAGAACGCATCCGAGTAACGGTCGAATGGGATCCGGTGCTTGACCAGGAACGCTTCGAGGGCGTCGAACTGGCCGAAACTCGCCTCCGCATCATACAGGCTGACGACGGCTCCTTCACGAAACGCCTCCCGAAGGGATTCTTCGGTGGCGCAGGGAGAGCCGTAGTCCTCCAGGGACGCGCCATCCGCCACGATGACACCGGCGAGTTCTTCGAGCAAGGCCCTCGGAATCGGCCCGCCTATGTGAATCTCAGCAGGAAAATGGTCTGACATGGGATGTTCCTCCCTTCTAAGGGTTAAGGTTGACGTGGTTTCGGTCTTCGGCCGCGATCACTCCGGCCTGGGGATGTATCTGGCGACGGCCGCGGCGATCTGCGACAGTGTGTGACTGTCCCTCGCCTTGTCGGGGTTGTAAAACTCCTGGCTACCCCGCACATCCAGGTACAGGAGGTCGTGAATCTGCCGGACGGCAGGATGTACGGGCACGGGCCTGCGTGGCGATCCGCCGCGTTCCGCGCACGGGAACCGCTTCCGAATCTTCAGGAACACCTTCCTCGGAATGTGAGCCGTCTCGATGCGGACGTTGGTGTGCTTGACGTAAGCCGTCCACCAGACCTCGTCCTCGGCGGCCTGGACCGTGCGGCACTCCACCTCCTGGAAATCCTCCCGTTCGAATCCCGGGTCATCTGTGAGGAGAACGGGCTCGCCTCTCGGAACGTCGGCGGCCGATTCGCCGTAGACATCCTGCACGTTTTCGAGCCGAAGGTTCCAGCGGAAGTAGGCAGCTGTTGCGTCCCAGAGTTCGATGCTGTAGAGGCTCTCGTCGGCCCGGCGCATTCGAGCGACCTCGCCCATGTACTACAGGAGGTCGTCCACGTAGTCGGGCGTTATCGGCACCTGGGCAAAGTCGCAGTCGCCGTTATAGTTTTCGTCCGTGCTCGAGGTGTCGATGACGAGGTGGGTGATGGGGGGCTTGTTCATGGGATTGGTCCTTTCGTTTGAGGGTTCTCTTCTTCGGGTGGGTGAACCTCCTCGCTGGAACTGCCGTCCTGTTCGACGCAGCGGTACCTGGTCGCGCCGCACTTTCGGCACTCAAACCAGTACTCGGTCCCAGACCCGGTCGTCGGACCAGGGGTCTCTTGCCACTGGTGCCGGCAGTTATGCCAGTCAACGGCGTCCTCGCTGAGGTTCATCCTCTCGCACAGGTCATTGACCTCCTCGAACGTGAGCGGTTTCAACTGGCCGCAATCGGTTGCCATTCTCCGAACAGACTGGTCGGCGATCTCGACACCGCCCTGGAGGTTCTCATCCTGGTGGAATCTCAACGCGGCCAGGATGGTCGCCAGTTCCCGACGGCTGACACACAGCGTGACGTATTCCTTTGATTTGCGCATGGAATGCTCTCCTTTCGAAAGATCGACAGTGATTGTTTGCTGGGGGCCGGAGTAAGAGAAAACGGCGCCCCCTCGCCGGGCCGAGCGGGCGCTACCAACGGGAACGTCACTCGGGCGGGCTTGCGATCACCTGCTCGCCGATCTCGACGCTCAGGTTTTCATCGTGCTCCCGGAGCCATCGGCGGACGGCTTTGCGATCGCTTCGGCCGGAGTAGCCGTGATAGGTGCGGAGGTGGTCAACGAGACCTTCCTCGGCACCTTTTCGCTTTCTGAAGACACCCAGGTGGACAACAACACCGCGGTCAGCCACAGCCAGCACCCAAACGGGGCGCCAAGAGGTCATCATCCCGTGCTGCACGCCCCAGGAGTAAGCCTCCTCGCAGGTCGCGCAGAGGGAGCGTTTCTGGTCCGACGGCAAGGCTACGGAAACGCGAACCTTTTTGAAGGCCGGGTTGTCGCAATTCGGATTGTCGCAGAACCGTTTCATGGCTCGCTCCTTTCCGCGAACATCTCGGGAGCGATCTCCCTGAGCGTCTTGGGCGTCCAGTGCAGGTCCCGCTCGATCGCGAGGCCCATCGGCCCGCGGGCGCTTTGGAGTTCCGACAGGCTGAAGTACCCGAGTTCCTTCTCCTGCCCTTCGACAAGGCCGAATAAAAGGTCTTCGCCGTCGAACTCGGTCGCCTTATGCCGAGCTCCGGATTATGTGGAGCAGGATGACAGGAAGGCTGTTACATGGCCGAACGAGCCCCTTTGTTCCGCGAAGGACTCGGCATAATTCGGCCCCATCAGCCCTGCCAGTCATCAAAGGCTATTCAGGAACGTCAGTAAGCGGTCGTTCGGGTGATACGTGATCCTCTGCCCTTTCCCCGGACCCATCTTGGCCAGAATTTTTTCTTTATACTCAATGTCCGCATGGAGATAGACCTGGGTGGTTTCCACGGACTCATGGCCTAACCAAAGAGCGATCACCGCCTGATCCACGCCTGCCTGCAGAAGATTCACGGCGTTGGTGTGACGCAGAACATGAGGAGAGACGCGTTTGGTTAGCAGGGACCGACAACGCCGGCTGGCTGCCTCCACGTATTTCTTCAGAATGTAGGCTACGCCATCGCGACTGAGTTCCTGGCCGCGGGCATTCGTGAACAGAGGGCTCTCAGGTTCCCCCTTTCGTTCTTGCAGCCAAGCCTTAACGAGCGTGGCGGTTGGTTTGGTCAACGGAATGGCTCGCTCCTTTCGCCCCTTGCCTTGGCAGCGCACGTAAGCGCGCGTCCCGCTCGGGACGATGTCCCGGCACTTGAGTCCAATGATCTCAGATACACGTAGCCCTGTCTGGATCGCCAACCGCAGCAGGACATGATCGCGACGACCGGCGTAAGCCCCGCAATCAGGGGCCTTAGTCAAGGCATCGGCTTCCGAAGCGGACAGGAAGGACACCAACCGGCGATGCCATCGCTTGGCCGGGATGGCCAACACGCGTTGAATCAGATCGGCCTGGCCGGGCTCCTCAAACGCCACGTAATGGAAGAAGGATCGGATGGCGGCCAGTCGGACATTGCGGCTGCGGGCGGTGTTGCCTCGCTGCTTCTCCAGGTAATTCAGGAACTCGCAGATTACCGGCGAACTCAGGTCCTGGAGCGTCACGTCGGAAGGATGCTTATTGAATCGCTCCTGCAGGAACCGGAGCAGCAGCCGGAAGGTGTCGCGGTAGGACGCAATGGTATGCCGACTCGCCCGTCGTTGCGTCATCAGCCGGTCGGCGAAGAAGGCCTCCAGCAAGGCAGGGAAGGTTCTTGTTGTTTTCACGACGCACCTCCGATCTTCTTCTCCAATCGGGCCAGGGCCAGGCTCATCAGCTCCGGAACGGAAGTCAGGTACCAATAGGTGCATCGAACACTCTTGTGCCCCAGGTACGTGGACAGGGCGTGGATTCGGCGGTCAACATCCTGCCCCTTCCGATAGAATCCGATCAGGGCGTTGACGGCAAAGGAATGCCGGAGGTCATGTATCCGTGGAGATTTCTGATGTGAAAGCGAGTCAATGCCCGCCTCCGTCAACACCCGTTGGAAGGTCTTCCATACCACGGCGTGGGATGGACGCCTGCCGTCCACAATGAGCAAGAACGACGAGGACTTGGGCCGTGGGAACCGTCGCCTGCGTTGCTGCACATAACGTCGAAGGATTCGACGGGTGGTTGGATGCAAGGGAAGCCGGCGTGACGTGCTCAACTTCGCGTCGCGAACGGTGATCGTCCCTTGTTTCAGGTCCACGTCCTCATCGTTCAAGGCCAAGGCTTCTCCCACCCGCATGCCCGTGACCGCCAATAGCCCCCAAAGCGTCCAGTACGTCAGATTGTCCCCCGAGGCCAACTGCCGGGTCGCTGCCAGGATCTGGCAGATCTGCCTGCCGGTGTAGATATAGGGCGACGGCCTCTTGTACTGCGGCAACAAGAGGCGAAGGGGCGGCACCTCGATCCGAGGATCCAAGGTCTTCCAGTAGGCGGCGAAGCCTCGAAGCATGCCCAGGCGGTCCGTCCACCATGCCGGATCCGCATCTTTGGGATTGCGAGCCCACCGCAAGGCGAGTCCTGTGGTTAGGTAAGAAGCTTTTTGAGCGCGGAAGAAGGACACGAACTCACCAAGCGTCGTTTCATGTTTCTGCAGCTTGAAGCCAAGCGAGCGCCGCAAGGCCAGATAGTCCTTCAAAATGGTCCCGACCGTATTCATGACGCACCTCCCGGCCAAGGTTGTGCAACCGGTGTCAACCCGACCAGATCAACATGAGCATACACCAACGTGCTGTCGGGGCCCTCATGGCCCAACATCCTGCCGATCTCCGACAACGAGGCCCCACGACGAAGCAGGTGAGTGGCAAAGGAATGGCGTAGCAGATGAGGCCCTCGATGTGGTGGATGAAGATCCGCCCGCTTCAAGGCCCCATCCACAATCTTTCGAATCGCCCCTGAGCAGAGCATGCCGGTACGCGGCGCCCGCTCACGAATGAAGACATGCCGGGAGGCACACGGAGGACGACCGTGCTTCAGATACTCAACCAAGGCCTTCCCCGCGTCCTGCGGGAGCGGAAGTCGATTCCGCTTGGATCCTTTGCCGCAGACCGTGATCTGGCCTGCCTCCCAATCGATATCCTCCAGCGTAAGATTCCGCACTTCGCCGGCCCGCAGCCCCAGACGAGCCAACAGCAGTAAGATCGCACGATCCCGCATGCCCTTCGGGGTTTTCCGCTCGCAACTGCTCAGGAGACGTTCGAGCTCGGAACTTGGCAGGTAATTCGGCAGAGCCGTGGCTTTCCACGAGGGTATTGCGGGAAGGCCGGAAGCGATGTCCTTGCGAATGTGCCCTCGCAAGCGCAAGAACCGGCAGAAGTCCCTCAGCACCAGGACGATCCCGGCGCGGTACGGGGCACCATATTCGTGGGAGTGTCTCTGAATATGGCGGATAACATCCTGGGCCTTCAGCCGGGACAGCCGTACCGGTCCCTTCCCGAACCGCTCTTCCAGGAATCGCCGCGGAAAGAGGCGACGATGGGCAAGGGTGGATTCCGCAAGTCCCCGCTCCTGCCGGAGGTATTCGAGGTACTCATTCACGATGCGGCCCACCTTGTTCGTTGTTCCTGGCGGCGGCCGCTGGATGACCCCCACCTCTCGCAGATAGGACAAGAACAACCAATGAGGGGCACCACTGACAGTCGTGTCGGCGTGGTGCTTCAGGCTACGAAGATGATCGCAGACCTTGTACTCATCCAGTTCGCGGGCGCAAAACCCCCGATCCTCGAGCCAGCGGCTCAGGTACCCGATACACCGAACGTAATTCTGCCCAACGCCCTGACTGTAGCCGAGTTTCCACAGCCGTTTGGCGAACCCGTCCACGTAGGGACCCAACGGGCCTCTCTTCCATCGTCGCAAGGCATACGGCTCAGCGAAGAACGGATTGTCTGTTCCTAAACTCATGGCGCACCTCCATTAAAAAGGGCTGGGTTCCAACGGACCTCACTTGCGTGAGATGCATCATAACCACCTGGAGTGCACCTACCCACTGTCTCAGCACGAGGACGGCATCCGAATTATGCCGAGTCCTTCGCGGAACAAAGGGGCTCGTTCGGCCATGTAACAGCCTTCCTGTCATCCTGCTCCACATAATCCGGAGCTCGGCATAAGGCGACTTATGCTGAGCACGGCATAAGTCGCCCACCAAGTCCAGTTGGAATCGGGCGTGAAAAACTTGGCCCAGGCTACGGCCTTACCGCCCTTGCCGTCCTGGCTGTCCAGGGGCGGGAGTTTGCCACGGATCTCCTTCGTGAGGAGCTGCATCCGGGGTGGTCGCTTGCGTGTGGCGCTTTTCAGCAAGGGTTTTGAGACCGTGGCTGCACCGACGCAGATCGTCTGCTCCGGCGGCAACCCAAGTTCCTGGGCCATCCCGCCAAGGAACGCCGCCATGTTCTGCTGCTGCTTCTCGCGCGAGACAGGATCGGACTCGCAGGCCGGAATCGGCATGCCGATGACCTCCACCTGCTCGGGATCCAATTCCAGCACGATGCGTCCATTCTGTTCAGAATATATTTCAAAATAAGGGTAGTTTACGTAGTCCTGCGGCGGGAGTCCGGCAGTCATGTCTCCGACTTCGCCGGTCTGTACCGCCGAGAAGCCTTCCAGGTACTTCTCGCTTCCATCCCGCTCGGCCGGGTTCGGGTTGCGCAGGCGGACCTTCGTGCCTCGGATGTCCCGGTGAAAATCGCCCACCAGGTCTAACTTCACCGGCCTGTCCATTCCAACGAACACGAGCCAGCCCGTCACCTTCCGCCGGGTTCATCGAGGTCGAGAAGGAGACGATCATGGCGAGACAACGCCCAAACACTAGCGTGGAGCAGGAGACCATCACGCACCTCAAGGACGAGACCGGCGAGATACTCGAGACCTTCGAATACCGGGAGGAGCGGGAAACGATAAACGGCCGGGTCATCGCCCGAAAGACCGCTGAATGCCGGACACTGGCAACAGGGGAACTCTACCATCCTGGGCTCTCTGCAGGGCCCAATCCCGTCATGATGGCGGCTGCCTGCCCGCTTTGTGGTACCAAGCCGTCGATCTTCCCGTGGCGCCGAAGACGCACTACCCGGCTGTGCAATGCCGCCGACCTGAAGGCCTGTAGCGCATGTGGTATGCACATCTGTTCACGTCATCGGCGAAGGAGCAGCCGGGATCATCGCTGGCGGTGCCTGTCCTGCCATCGCAAACACTGGGTTTGGGCCAATTTGCTCGGCCCGCTGTTCCTGAGGGAGCCCGAGGAATGACAACCCGCTCCTATGTCGCTGAGTTGATCTCCACAATCAAGTACTACCATCTGCACGACCAATATGCCGAGACCGCCGACATCCTGTTCATGGCCGAACAGGGCATGCTCAGCGAGAGTATGGCCCATGCCGAGCTGTTTGCCCTCGAACCGGATATCGAGCATGCCAAGGACTTCCCGAACTTCCTCCATCGCCCGCCGACCGAGGAGCAGTTCTACGCAGACGGCAAGCCCGACATCGAGGTCGGCCACATGGTGCAAGCAGAGCATATCCGATTCGGCGTCCGCCTGCTCGACGGGCCATCTCATTGCCTGATCGCGGGCCGGACCAAGGCCGGCAAGACGACGCTAATACGCATCATGATAGATGCCGTGGAGGCCCTCAATGCCCGACTCAAACAAGAAGCCGATTAGCCTGCTGGTCTTCGACCGCAAGAACGACCACCGCGACACGAAGAGGCGCCACGGCAAGAAGCGCTGGGTCCAGCTCAACGTCCGCCACCCGGGGACGCGGATTGCCTTTCAGCCTCCCATCGGCATGGACGTCGCGGTCTGGATCAGCGTCATCAGCACCCTCATCGCGGCCCGAGGCGGCCTCATCTTCGCGGCCAACGTCCTTGCCGCCATTTTCTCCTGGGCGGTGCCGGTCCTGAACCAGGTCCTCGGCGGCCCCCTTGTCCGGTTCCCTGACCCCCAACTGCTGCTCGACCTCGTGACCAAGGGCGGCCTTGACTTATGGGCATACAAGTCGGAATACGCCAAGGCCCTCGCCACCGTCCTTCAAGCCATGGCGCAGGCCTGCCCTGCCTTCTCCGCCTTCTCCGGGATCGACATGGAGCGAGACATCATCAGCCAGGGCAAGAGTTGCGTCATCGAAATCCCCACCATGAACCCACCGTGGATACGCTTGCTGCTTATCGACATCCTTATAGCGCAGATTCTGTACGGGCGCATCCACCGCCACCAGAAGATGGATCGCACGGATGTGATCATCTTCCTGGACGAGGCTGACGCCGACCTGAGCGTCATCGCTTCCGATGCGGCCTATGCGGACATGTATTCTATATTGGCTCAATTACTACGCATGGGCAGGGAATATGGCATCATGGTCGTGGTCGGGGTCGGCGTCCTGGGGAACATCTCCCGGTTCGTCAGCAGCAGTTTCCAGGACCTCTTCATCTTCAACGTCTCCGGCGGTGAGCAGTCCGCCGAGGCCCAGCGTATCCTCCAGTTGCCACCCGGCGCCGAACAGCTGTGTAAGTCGCTCAAGCCGGGCCAGTGCCTCTTCCTGGAGAATCAAGGCGCCTGGCCGCACGCCGTCTGGGCCCAGGTGGATTACCTGGCCCCGGACCGCAGCCCGGAGCCGGTGGAGTACGACACCCTTCCCTCGATCGTTCCGAGCAGGCCGCTAGGCGAGATGCCGGCCCTACAGGAGGCCCTCAAGCAGAAGGTGGACGAGTACAACCGCCGGAAGTTGGAGCGGTATCAGGCCAAGTCCCGCACCCTGGGCAAGCATGCCGCCAGACTCCATCGCACCGCAGTCGCGCACCCGTGGGTGCCGGTCGCCAGGCTTTGGGAGATGGCTGGCACCGTGCCTTCGCCCGCTGCCCAGAAAACCGCTCAGCGTCAACTCGAAGACCTTGGTTTCGACAAGTTCGATCTGCTCCGGGCAGGACGGCGCAACTCCCTCCTCATCGAACCTACGGAAGCGGGGTGCCGGGCTGAGAGCCAGGAGCCGCCGAGGCACCGAGGGAGGGGCGACAACCCGCACTGCCACATGGCCCACTGGGTCGTGTGGCAAGGCGAACGCCGAGGGTACAAGACAGCGATTGAATGGACCGTTCCTGGCACCAGTCATGCTGCCGACGTTGCCCATTTCCATGATGGCTTGGTTGACTTGTTCGAGATCGTCTCTACATGCGAGTCAAACCTTCTCAGCCACCTGGAAGCGTGCTTCAGCGCCAAGGAAGTCGCGAGCGTCACGATTGTGGCCGCCACCAAGAGCGAGTTGAAGGGCATCCAGAAGGACCTCGAATCACAACCGGCCCTCGCCCCGTACCTGGACCGCGTTTTCTACGTGCCCGCCGAAAGCATCCTCAAGGAGTTATGGCCATGAAAGCCGCCAAACTGACTATTCTACTACTTCTTATACTCGCACTCATGGTTTGGGTCCGCTCCTCAGGCCAGGATCTCGGACACCTGGCCAAGATCCTCCCCTTCTGTTCCGGCAACCCGCCGAGCCTGTACGACTTCGGTGCCCTCATCCTTATTGTCATGTGTTTCTTCGCTCTCCGCCACCTCAAACAGGCCCAGGAAGCAGAGCATGCAGCCCAGGACAGCCGCCATGATAGCGAGGACAATCAGCAGCCGCAGCCGTAGCCCAACCTCAAGGCCTTGGCCTTCTACGGGGCCTCTCGCCGCCTCCCAAAACCACGTCATCCGCAGGGAAGCGGACAGCAATTCAGGAATCCCTGGCGCGCCAGGGGCCCCAGAACAAGGCGCGGTACAACCCATGCGTGGAGGTCAGACATGACGCAGCTGCCACAACCTCGAATGCCGCGAGGCCCGTACCGCCAGGGGCCGCAGCCGATGCCCGTACAGCCCCGGCCGCGCAGGCCTCGGCCTCGGCGCCTGAATTTTTGGCAACGGATGCACTGGGGCTGGATCTTGGCGCCGCTTCTTCTTGTGCTCGCGGCCTGGCTGGCTACGGGGATCGAGGCAGGAGTCACGTGGAACCAGGTTATGGACATGCTCGCGGTCCACAACAAGGAAGCCTACACCCGCCTCGCATTGTTGGGCCTGCTCGTGGTCGCCATCGTGGCGATTGCGAAGATCCTGAGGGAGAACAAAAGGTCCTAACCGAAAGGAGTCGCACCATGCGCGTCATGATGAACGGTCAGGAGTTCCACGTCCCTACCGAGAGGGACGGCAGCATCCGTGCTGAAGAGTTGCGCCGCGCCGGCGGGATTCCCTCCAGCCGCACCCTCATCCTGCAGCAGCGCGACGGCGGCAACGAGGTCCTCGGACCAGGGCAGCGGGTCCTGGTCAAGCCTGGCGAACACTTCAGCGACGCCCCGCAAACGCGCCGGGGAAGATAGCCATGGCAAGACCTTCTGCCACACTGTTGAGGCACCTTCAGATCCTGTCGGTCGCGTACAGCCTCACCATCTCGGACGACTACCGCTGGGTGATCGTCCACGACTTCCTGGTGCCTCCCGGCTACAACTGGTCTTACATCGATGTGCTCGTGGAGATTCCCTGGGACTACCCGTGCAGCCCGCTTGGCGTCGGAGGGTCGCACGTCTTTGTCCCGCCCGACCTGCGGTACCGGGGGAGGACTCTTCGTGACTTGCATCCTGAAATCACGCCCGGCTGGGGACGCTGGGCGTGGTTCTGCTACGAGCGGGTCGCCTGGGACCCCTACCGCGACAACCTGGTGACGTTCCTCGAAACCGTCCGCGCCGACCTGACCTATCCCCCAACCAAATGAAAGGAGTCCCCGTATGAAACGTCTCACTACTCCCGCCGGCTCGCCCCTTGGCCGCAGTGTGACCTTCCGGTTCCCGCGCCCCTCCTTCGACGCACTCCTCAAGGAGTTGGTCAAGGACTCTCATGACGAGCAGTTCGCCTTCGCCCTCTTCTCGCAGGCCAGGCACGCCGACGGCACCAGCCTGATCGTCCGCAACGTCTTCTTCCCCGACGCCGGCGACCTCGAGCACCAGTCGGGGGTGGGAGTCACTCCCACCAAGGACTTCCAGGCCACCGTGTACCTGCTGGCCGAGCAGCAGGGGTTGGGTGTTCTCGACATCCACACGCACCCCTTCCAGGAAGTCGCCCAGTTTAGCGGCATCGACGAGGCAGAGTCCATCAAGAACAAGGAACCAACAGTAAAGGAGAAAGAGATGAGACTCGGAACGCGAAAAGTCGTTGTGCTGGGGCTTGTGGCAGCAGTCTTCCTCATCGCCAACGCCATGCTCGTGGCGGACTGGCTCAAGGAGAGGGGCATCGTTGACTTCGCCACAGGCATCCGGAAGGACTTCCTCACCGGTACCGCCATCACCATCATCGTGGCCCTGCTGATCCTGCTGGTCAGACCGAGGCCCGAGGGCAGCATCGCTTCCAGATGGCTCGGCCGCTGCCCGGTCTGCGATCATCGCTTGCTGGGCCGAGCGACCTATTGCAGCGCGTGCGGAAGCAAGGTGTAGTTCAGAATGCCCGGGGCTTACCTGTTTGCGGTTGTCACGCGGCAACTGACGTCATTCAGGTACCGGTAATGTGAACCGGCGACCACGAAAAAGCCGGTTGTCGCGACAACCCGAACGGCCATTTCGGGCACTTTGGGGCGATTCAGGCGGTATTCCGAAAACGGCCGTAAGTGTTTTTCGGAGACCTAATTACAGCAAAGACAGATACTTACGAAAATCCATCGGCAAAAATCCGAAGTCCGATGCTCTATCCAATTGAGCTACGGGCGCCCGGGGCCATTTTAGCAGAGCGGGCCCGGCTGTCAATTCTTCGGCTGCGGACGCTGGCCGAGCGGTGGCGACGGTACGGGTACCGTCGGCTGACGGTCCTGCTGAGGCGCGAGGGCCGGGCGGTCAACCCCAAGCGCGTGTATTGGCTGTATCGGGAGGCGGGGCTGGCGGTGCGGCGTCGGAGACGTAAACGGGCGGCCCGGCTTGCGGGGCGAGGGGATGACGGTCGTGGACCGGGCGAACGCGCGGTGGTCGGGGGTACGCGACGCCGGCGGTGTACGCCGAGCGGCAGCGGGGGCTCCGGTCGCCTCCGGTTCCCGGCGCCCCCGCTGGCGTGCCGACGGCAATCCGCGCTGGACTTGCGAGGCACGGACTCTCATAATCCCTGGACCAAAAAAATGGGGGCAGGTCACCGTCGAGTCGCTTGTGGCGACCTGTCCGCCCTGACGGGCCATGGCGTGGGCATGTTCTCGCCAAGATATCACATGGTCCCCCCAAAGGGTGACCATGCCGCCGTACAGCCAATCGTGAACCGCTCTGGCCGGGAGACAACCTGTGTCCATTCAGTCTGAGAATCAGGGGGGTATCTGCGGGCGCACGGTCCGGGCCTGCGCGGCCATGCTGGTGCTCTTCGGCGCGCTCGGCGCGGGCCAAGTTCTCGAACAGACGGCCGAGGGCTTCAACCGCTGGCCGGGATGGCGCGGCGACGGGTCCGGCATCAGCAAGGCCCGCGATTTGCCCACCTATTGGGATGCCAAGCAGGGAATCGCGTGGAAGACGGCGATCCCCGGCCAGGGCAACTCGTCGCCCATCATCTGGGACGGCAAAGTCTTTCTGACCTCCGCGACGCCCGACGGCGCGAAGCGCATGGTCCTGTGCCTGGACGCCGCCGGCGGCGCCATTCTCTGGAACCGCGAGATTCCGTCGGCGCAGGTTCCCCAGACCGATCCCAAGAACGGTTACGCCTCGGCCACGCCCGTGACGGACGGGCAGAAGGTGTATGCGTTCTTCGACGGCGTGGGCCTGGTGGCGGTGGACTTCGCGGGGAATCTGGTGTGGACTGCGCCGTTCGGCCCGTTCCAGACGTCGTGGAGCCTGGCCAGTTCGCCGGCGCTCTGCGGCGACACGGTGATCGTGGTGTGCGACCACGACGGTCCGGGCCTCATCGCCGCCGTGGACAAGACCTCGGGCAAGGTCCGCTGGCAGACGCCGCGACCCGCCGGCCGCGGATTCGGGTCGCCCGCCGTCATCTCCGTCAAGGGCGCCGACCAGATCGTCGTCAACGGCAAGACGATCTTCGGCTACGATCCGGCCGACGGCAAGGCCCTCTGGTCGGTCGTGTGTCCCACCGCGCCCGGCGACATGGTCGTGCCCACCGCGGTCTTCGATGAGGGGATCGTTTACGCCGTCTCCGGGCGCAACGGTCCCGTTTTCGCCATTGATCCCACAGGTCGCGGCGACATCTCCGAGACGCACGCCCGGATGCTTTCAAACACCGGCGGTCCTTATATCCCGTCGCCCGTCATCTATCCCTACCTATTCGTGCCGGGCGACAACGGGGCGATCCGCATCATGGACCCCGCCGGCAAGGTCGTCCTCCGGCACCGCCTGCGCGGCCACTTCAGCGCGTCGCCGACGGCCGGCGACGGCAAGATTTACTGGGCCAACGAGGCGGGGGAGACGTTCGTCTTCGACGCCGGCCACCTGCGCGACGAGAACCCTGCGCTGACGGTCCTCGCGGTGAATCCGCTCGGCGAACCGTGCCTGGCTTCTCCCGCCGTGGCGGACGGCCGCATCTTTCAGCGGACCGACAAGCACCTCTTTTGCATTGCGGGCGCCGCCAATCCTTCGGCCGCGCCGGCCGAAAAGCCACCGGCGGGCGACCTGGCGGCCCTCGTGGAGGAGTACAGGAAACATCCGGTCAACTCCGGACCCGACGTGGCGGTCCGCCTGCGCGTCGTCGAGGCCGTCGCCGCCATCAAGGACCCGGAGGCCATCCGGTTCCTCCTGGAGTCGGCTCAGAAGGAAGAGCAGTGGGACGTGGCCGAGGCCGCGTGCAAAAGCGTGGCGGCCCAGGGCCGTCCGGCTGTGCCGGCGCTCATCACGCTCCTGGGCCAGCATCAGAGTTTTGCCCGCATCATCGCGGCCGATGCCCTCGGTTCGCTCCAGGCCGAAGAGGCGGTCGAGCCGCTCCTCACGCAGACCCTCGCGCTGCCGGACCCGATGGTGAAGATCGCGGCGCTCGGTGCGCTCGCCAAGATCGCCGCCGCTCACGAAGTCCAGGTCGCCAAGGTCGTCCCCGCGATGGTCGCTGCCCTGAAGGACGAAAGGGGCGCCGTCAAAGAGGCGGCGATGGACAGCCTCGTGGTCCTCGCCGGCAAGATCGGTCCCATGGAGGAATCCGTCATGAAGGAACTCAGGAACGTGGCCGGCGACAAGAACCCGGCGGTGGCCGGGAAGGCGGCGGCGGCCATCGAGGCGCTGCGGTCCGGCGCCGGCGGGGCCGGGCCGGGCGCGGCGGCCGATCAGCCGAAGAGCGCCGCCGGCGAAACCTTAAGGGCCGGCCCGATCCGCCTCCAGTTCGCCGACGGCGAACTGCGGTATCTTTACGTCGGCCAGAAGGAGATCGTCCGCCGCATCTACTTCGCCGTCCGCGACTCGCGCTGGGACACGGTCATGCCGGTCTTCACAGAGGTAAACGTCAAGCAGGAGGCGGAAAGTTTCCGCATCCGCCTCCGCGCGGTTTGTAAGAGCGACCTGGCGGATTACCGCTGGACGGGCGAGATTGTCGGGACCGCGGAGGGGCGGATCACGTTCCGCGTGACCGGCGAGGCGGCGGCCGATTTCCCGTCGCCGCGCATCGGCCTCTGCGTCCTCTATGGGGCCGAGTCGCTGGCCGGGCAGACGTTCGAGACGGCCGACGCCAAGGGCGCGGCTGCGGCGGGCAAGTTCCCCGAGTTTATCGCGACGGGGCTTGTGGCGACCGCTTTCGAGCGACTCCGCTACACCACCGCCGACGGACTTGTGGTTTCGTGCAGTCTGGAGGGAGCCGCGTTCGACATGGAAGACCAGCGGAACTACGGCGACAGTTCCTACAAGGCCTTCTCGGCGATGCCCTATGGGCCGAACGTCGCCAAGGGCCGACAGGCCAGTGAGACGCTTGTGCTGGAAGTGAGCGGCGCCAGGCCAGCGGCCGCAGCCGATGGACCTGTCCGCATCACGATCGATAAAGCCGCGCCGGCGGCGAAGATGCCGAGGCTCCTCGCGGCCTCCGATTCGACAGGCCGCCCGTCGCTCTCAGGATTCCTCGAACTCAACCAGAAGCGGGACACCCTGAAAGAGGCGGCGGCGGTCGCGTTCCCGTATAATCCGGCGGCCCACATGCCCGACGACGACACGTTCATGGAGAACCGGTCGGCCGTTGTGGACCAGGTCCGGACGATCCGCGCCTTCGCGCCGCGGGCGGCCATCCGCATTGGTCCGATTACCATCAACTCGCCGTATCCTCGGCCGGGGCCCGACCCGCGCCAGAAGACGCTCTTTGTCGCATCGTGGGCGGCGGGCCTGGTGAAGTACCTGGCGCTGGCGGGCGTGGATGAAGCGGTCTTCCAGTTGGAGCCGGGGCCGGCGGACACCCTTCTCCGCGAGATGTCGGCCCTGGCGGGCCGGCCCGTCCTTGCCGCCACGGTAATCGCCGCCGGTCGCCCGCCCATCGAGGCGTGGGCTGTCCGGGACGAGGGCCGCCTCATCGTCTGGCTGTCGAACAACACCCCTGAGGCGCAGAAGGCCGTCCTTGCGAATCCCGGCGAAGGCGGAACCGTCACGGTCTGGCGCCTGACCGACGATGCGGCGGCGAAAGCCGGTCCGGTCGAGCAACCGGCGACGATGGCGGCCGATGGCCTGGAGATTGAACTGGCGCCCTTTGAGGTTGGCCGCGTGACCCTCCGCAAGGCGGATTAGCCGGGGAGTTGGCGCGGCGCGGTGGGGCGCGGTCTGTGGAGCCTCAGCGGACGCGGACCATGAAGGGCATGTCTTCGGGCTGCCGGTCCGTCAGCCGCACGATGCCGTACCAGCGCGGGTTCCACGGATGCCCGTCCTCGGACCACATGAGATTGGTGGTCTTGTCGTCGGCTCCTACGTGAACCCACCAGATGGAGAAGCCGAGGTCGCCGGAGGCCGGCCAAGCGGCAGTCTCCATCAGTGCGTAAGGGACGAACATTTCGACGGTCGCGCCGTCGTCGGGCAGGACCTTCCATGCGCCTCGGAGGCCGGGCGCTTCCTTGGACGTTTCGCCCTTGCCGAGTTCGACCTGTCCGTCCGGCTTCAGGCTTCCGTTGATCCAGTAGTACCGCCCGGCGGTCCCCAGAAGTTCCGGCGGCCGCGAATCGAAGAACAAGGTGAATCGGTCCTTCTCGATGCAGCCGGTCGCCCGGACCGCGATGAAGAGGCCGTCCTTGCCGGCCCGCAGCGCCCAACGGGTCATGCACTCGTCGGGCGAGGCGCGGTTATCCTGCGGCCCTTGTGTGAAGCGGGCCTGGCAGGGGAGGCCGACCGGGACCTGCGGCGCATCGGCCCACTCCTCGAGGGAGCCGTCCACGGTGGCTTCGCCGCGGCGCGCGGCGCCGTAACGCACATACGCCAGTTCGGCCACAGCCCAACCGGTGCGACCGTCGCGCTCGACGGACTGGATGAGCGGCAGGCGACCGACCTCGCTTCCCTGCGGAATCTCGACCGCGACCTCGCGGCAACGGCCGTCCACAAGGAGGCCCACCGTGGCCGTCGAGTCTTGGACAATCTGCCGGCGGCGGACAAACGCCGCGTCCACTTCGAACGGCGCGGCCGCGGCGTAGACGCGGCTGGAACCGGCCGAGAAGTCAACCACGGGAATGAGCGGCCGGCCGGGCGCCAGGTACGCATCGTTCGGATACCTGAGCAGGTCCTCGGGCTTGGCGGCCTGCGGCCACTTCACGTCCAATCGCACTTCCTGGCCGCTCTCAAGGTCGTAAGGACAGGGGCTTGGGGCCTCGAGTTGGCCGTTCATGAGCGGACCGACTTCCAGGCGGCCGGCGCGGCGGTCGGGCGAGGCGTTGCGGACTGTCAGATGGCTGACGACGCCGCCCGGCGTCCACTCGCTCCGTCCGGTCATCGCCAGGGGCGGCGCCGGGGCGGCGCCCGTGATGGCCTCATAGACGGCGCGGGCGATGGCCAGATGTCCGAGGACGTTCGGATGGACGGCGTCGCCCCCGCCGTCGGTCTCAAGACGGCTTCGCATCGGCTCGCCGTAAGAGGGCAGATACACCGGCCACATGGCTTGGACGGACTTTTGGATGGTGTCGCCGCCGGTTCCCCAGACCGCATGGAACGCGTCGGCCAGGGGGACGTGTAACTCCTCCGCGAGCGGCCGGAGCGACTCCGCAAAGCCGATGGTGCGGAAGGCATATCCCGGCGGATTGGGATCTTTCGCCTGGCGCTGCTCTTCGGGCGTTAGCGGGATGCCGAGGTCCGGCGTCGGCGTGAGGAAAACCGTGTCGGCGCCGATCTCGGCGAGGTGCTCGGCCACCCAGCGGTATTGCTCCAGATAAGCCGCCAGGGGCACGCCGCCTGCCTGGTCGTTCAGGCCGTACATCAGAAGGCCCACGTCGGGGCGGACGGGCAGAATATCGTCCTGGAAGTGCCGGACCGACGCATCCACCGACCGGCCCGGATACGATCGGTCGAAGCACGCGACGTTCGGGTTGCCGGAGGCGCGGCGGAGCATGAGGGTCAGGAGGGTCTTGTAGTCGCCGGTCCATGTGACGGAGTCGCCCATCGCCATGAGCGTGACTTTCTCGCCGGCGAGGAGTTTCTTGCCGGTGCGGGGCAGAGCCGCGAGGAGCCTGTCTTTTGAGAGCCGCGGCGGCGGCGCCATGGCCAACCACCGGAACTCCCCTTCCACGTCGCCGCTGAGCGTCGCGATGTGGATTCCTTCGGCCAGCGACGCGAGGGCGATGCGGCCGTTCTCGACAGCGGCCTCCCCTTCGCGCGTCGGGCCCCAGCCGCCGCACGTGATCGTCCGCACGGTCCACGAGACGCGGTGTGCGGCCGGCGGAACCTGGAGGACCACCGGTTCGTCGGTGAAAACGTAGGGAGGTACGGCCACCAGTCCGGTGGCGGGTGCGGCCTCGGCGGCGCCCTGAGCGGTGGGGGCCCCGGCCAGAAGGAGGCCCGCGCCTCCGAGCATTGCCGCCACAAGATTCCATCGGTTAAAACCCAAAGGTCTGCTCCTCTACCTTGTGATCGGCCGGAGGCGCCGGTGCTGGATGACCCTCCCCCGTTTTATGTACCAGGGCGAGTAAGAGTTTCCGTTAGCGTTGGACTTGCCCCCATTTCTGATCCACCCGGTGTGAGACTTTTTCATGGCCCGTGCTCCGGGGCAGCGGCGAACTCCGCCGGCGGCACGTTTCCCAACGCACTGTGCGGCCGCTGCCGGGTATAGTCCTCCCGCCACGCATCCACCTTCTCCTGCGCATCCTCCAGCGACAGGAACCAGTGCTCGTTCAGGCACTCTTGCCAGGAAGACCATTCTCGCAACATCTTGGGTCTGTTTCAAGAGGCAGGACGCAACTGGTAACGGATAAGAGAAAAGCAACAGAGAAACAGTTCGTGCACGGAACTTCGAGGTCCGATGCTCTATCCAATTGAGCTACGGGCGCCCGGGACCATTTTAGCAGAGCGGGCCCGGCTGTCAATTCTGCGGCCCCCGGATGAGCCGGAACAGACTTTTCCTGCAATTTCAACAGCGGCGGGGGAGTATAATCCAGAGGATCAGCAGGCAGGGTCGGAGGGATTTTCATCGGCCTCCGCCCCAGGCCGACGCCGATGAAAGAGGTGCGGCGGAGGTGCCCACAAAGGCGCCCCGGCCGCAGGAGTGGGCAGAATGATGACCGCCAAGCAACCTTTCCTGGGATGGTGGCGGCGCGTGGCGCTGGCGGCCGTGGTTGCGGCCCTGGTCGGCGCGGCGGCAATTGAGGCGCACGGTCAGCCGCGTTCGTGCGGTCCGCCGCCGCAGGCCAAGCCACAGCGGCGCACCGCGGCCGAAGGATTCCCGCCGCTGCCGCTCCCGGCTACGCCGCTTCGGCGGACGGAGAAGAAGCGCGAGCCGAGCCCCCCTGCCCTCGTCGGCAAGGTCATCCTCGGCGACATCAAGTGGGAGACGCGCGACGGCCAGCGTTCCTCCTGGCGCGACTGGAAGACGGACCCCAGCGACATCGAGAACCTCCTGAGGTGGACGAACCAGCAGTTGAACATCCAGTACCGGTCGGTGGACACGGACCTGGCGGAGTTTTCGGGCGACCCGACGGAGTTGCCGATTCTGTATTTTACGGGGCACGACGCATTCACGGTTCCGGCGGAGGTGCTGCCGCGGCTGCGGCGCTTCTGCCTGGACGGTGGGACGATCCTCGGCGACGCGTGCTGCGGTCGGGAGGAGTTCGACAAGGCATTTCGGGCGCTGGTGGTGCAACTGTTCGGGACCGAGCGGCCGATGGAGGCGGTGGCGCCGGACGATCCGCTGTATTCCGCGTACTACCAGATTTCGAGCGTGCAGTTGAGGGATGGCCCGAAACTGTGGGAAGGCCCGCCGACACTGGAGGCAGTGACCATCGGCTGCCGCGCGGCGGTCATCTACACGGGGGGTTTCGATTGTTCGTGCGGGTGGGACGGTCACATTCACGAGACGGGCCGTCGCGTGATGCCGGCCGACGCGCGGCGGCTGGGGGCGAACATCATCACGTACTGCCTGGCGACGTACGAACTGGGGCGGTTCCTGGCGACCGAACGCGTCTATCACCAGAAAGGCGAGCCGACGCGGGACCAACTCGTCATCGCCCAGGTGGTGCACGGCGGCGATTGGGACACGCAGCCGGCGGCGCTGGCGTCGCTCCTGAAACACGTGGCCCGGAACACGACGGTCGAGGTCCAGTTCAAGCGCGAGGTGGTGGACCTGCGGACGATTGACGCGTTCGCGCACCCGATTCTCTACATGACCGGCCACAAGGAATTCCGCCTGACGGACGAAGAGGTCGGGAACCTCGCGCGGTACCTGGCGGCGGGCGGGGTGCTGGTGGCCAACGCGTGCTGCGGCCGGGAGGGGTTTGACACGGCGTTCCGGCGGGAGATCGCGCGCGTCCTGCCGGACCATCCGCTCCAGAAGATTCCCCTGGACCATCCGATTTATAGCGCGGTCTATCCGGTGCGGCAGGTCGAGTACACGCCTCTGGTGGAGCACGAGCATCCGGGGCTTCGGCAGCCGACGCTCGAGGGCGTGGCGCTGGAGAACCAGTTGCGCGTCATTTACAGCCGATACGGGTTTGTGAACGCCTGGTCGGGCGCCCCGAATCCGTACGCGCGGGAATATCGGACGGAGGATGCGCTTCGGCTGGGGATCAACATTCTGGTGTATGCGATGATGCACTAGGTGATTTCAACGCAGCCCAAAGGGCCCCTTCAGTCTTGATTGACAAAAGCCTATCTGGCCTATAGGGTAGCACTATGCCCACGCTCGACTGGATTGGGAAGAATCCGGGCGGTTGCATCGGTGGACGCATGCGTCGCCCCTGGTGTTGGCCGTTGCGAAGGTTCAGAATGCGCCTTATCTGGAGAAAATAATGTCATTTAACGCCAAACTGACCGCAGTGCTCAAGACCGATAAGCGGTTTATCGTCGAAGAAGGTGAGCTACTTATCGCCGCGGTGCGAGACCGAGCCTGGCAAGTTGACCACGATCTCGTCAAACTGTTGCTTTCCGACAAGGACATCAAAGCCAAGTTCTTCGACGAAATCGCCGGGCATTGGGTGTTCAACCTCAACACGTTCATCGAATACATCTCGCAGAAGAATTTCCTCGATAACTCGTACACGCGGTTTCGCAACCGAATCGGCCTGACCATCGGCGACAAGTATTTGCGTGAGCGCGGCGACGTGGCGCTGGCATGGCCCTACAAAGACTGCATTCTGGAAGGCGGTCAGACGAGGGACGAAGAAAGTCGCAAAGAAATTTTCTTCAACGAAGTGATCGCCGAGGACGAAATCAACCGACTGCTTGACCCGAAAGTCTTGACCAGCTTTGTGCGCTACACCTCGAAGGGCAAACAGCCGGTGAAAGAATTCAAGCGCGACGAGAACGGAATCATCCGAGAGAACTTGATTTTCAAGGGTAATAACCTCCTTGCTTTGCACACGCTCAAGACCCAGTTTCGAGGGCAGATCAAACTGGTCTACATTGACCCGCCCTTTAATACGGCAAGTGCAGCAAACACCTTTGCCTACAACAACAGTTTCAATCACTCTACGTGGTTGTCCTTTATGAAAACCCGTGTTGAAGCCGCAAGGGAAATGCTGAGAAAGGATGGGATTTTTGTTGTTGCCATTGATCATTACGAACTCTTTTATCTTGGCGTGTTGTGTGATGAGGTTTTCGGCAGAGAAAACCGCATGGGCGTCATATCAGTTGTTCACAATCCAGGCGGTCGCCAAGACGACATCTTCTTTCCGACTGCTCATGAGAATATGCTCTTTTACGCAAACGACATCACTTCCGCCAAATTAAACACCCTGGGCATGAGCGACGAAAAGCTTTTTCAATTTAGACTCGAGGACTCTTTTGGGAAGTATAAGCTAAGGGGCTTCAGACGCAGCGGCAACAATTCGAGACGCGAACAGCGACGAGGATTGTTCTATCCCATTTATTACAACCCAACAACCAACGATTTTAGATTGAAACCCGCAAAGGATTATCTGAAACTACTGCCAATCGACGAGCAGGGAATTGAAAGATGTTGGAGATGGGGGCCAGAGACTTTCATGGCGCGAATTGAAAAATATATCGAGGTAAAATCAGTCGGGGGTAGGTATGATATTTACATTAAAGAAAGAGAAGGCGATTACGAGGGCGAGAAACCCAAAACCATCTGGAATAAATCAAAGTATTCCGGACAAACTGCTACAAGTGAATTGAAGAAGTTGTTCGGTGAGAAGACATTCAGCTATCCGAAATCGCCCTTCTTGATCATGGATGTTGTTAAAATTACAACAGCAAAGAATGATATTGTTCTTGATTTCTTTGGTGGTAGCGGGACAACAGCCCACGGTGTGTTGGAATTGAATAAAGAAGATGGCGGGAGTAGACAATATATTCTTTGCGAGCAAATGGGTTACGCCGATTCAATCACCGTAGAACGTGTGAAAAGGGTAATGAAGAAGAACAAGAGCGGGGATTTCATCTTCTGCGAACTGATGAAATACAATGAAGCCTTCATGGAGCGCATAGAATCTGCCAAGACTAGCAAGGAGTTGCTCAAAATCTGGCGGGAAATGGCCGAAGACTCGTTCCTAAATTGGTACGTGAATCCGCGTCTTCCAGAGGACGCCATCAAGGATTTCGAAGCCATCGGCAAGGAAGAGAATGGCGTCCAGAAGCAGAAGCGGTTGCTGGCTGAACTGCTCGATAAGAACCAGCTCTACGTGAACCTCTCCGAGATTGACGACGCGCAATTCAAGGTGAGCGCAGAAGACAAGGCGTTGAACAAGGCGTTCTACGGCGAGGCGTACAATGCCTGAGCAATTTCTTTACGAAACACTAAACGCCGTTTCGGGGATGGGATTTCTGAAAAAGGAAATCCCGGAATCCGTGGCCCTGAACCTGAATCCAAAATATGAAGTGCGGCCTTACCAAATCGAGGCGTTCGCACGCTTCTTCCATTGCCAAAAGAGCGATTTCCCCGGCAAGGCATATCCCCTGTATTTCCTTTTCAATATGGCGACAGGGAGCGGTAAGACGCTTATCATGGCGGGGCTGATCCTGTACCTGTACGAGCAGGGTTACCGGAATTTCCTGTTCTTCGTCAATTCGACGAACATCATTCAAAAGACGAAGGACAACTTCCTGAATCCGCTGTCGTCCAAGTTTCTTTTCAAACCGGACATCTTCATCGGCAACCGCCACGTGCGCGTTTCGCCCGTCGAGAATTTTGAGGGCGTCAATCCGAACGACATCAACATATGCTTCACCACGATTCAGCAATTGCACATTGACCTAACGACGGAAAAGGAAAACGCCATCACGTTCGAAGATTTCCGCAAGCACAAGGTTGTTCTGATTGCCGATGAAGCGCACCACTTGAACACCAAAACCAGACGCCAATTGGAGTTGTTCGAGAGTTGGGAGAACACGGTCGAGAGCATCTTCAAGCAGAACGTGGATAATCTGCTGCTCGAATTTACGGCCACGCACGATTACGAAGACCCCAACATGGTGAGCAAGTACCGGAACAAGGTAATCATCCGGTACGACCTGCAACAATACCGGAACGAGCGGTTCTCCAAAGATGTTATGATCGTGCAGTCCGACTTTGACCTGGAGGAGCGCATCCTTCAGGCGCTGATTCTGAGCCAGTACAAACAGGAAGTGGCGGCGAAGCACCGGATCAATTTGAAGCCGGTGGTGCTCTTGAAGGCGCAGCGAACCATCGCGCAGTCGCACGAGAACAAAGCCAGTTTTCACAAACTTATTGCTAGTCTCAAGGCGAAGCAGATTGCCCAGGTCCGCAAGTCTGACATCCCCGTTATTCAACGCGCGTTCCAGTTTTTTGCCGAGAATAAAATAACCGATGGTCAACTTGTGGAACGGCTCAAACGGGAGTTTCACGAAGATTTCTGCCTGTCGGTCAACGTGGAAGGCGAGAAGGAGCAATACCAGCTTCTGCTGAACTCGCTCGAAGACCGGAACAATCGCATCCGGGCGATTTTCGCCGTCCAGAAACTCAACGAGGGCTGGGACGTGCTCAACCTGTTCGACATCGTGCGCTGTTACGAACATCGCGATACCGGTCGGCAGAAAATTGGCAAGACCACGACCTCGGAAGCGCAGTTGATCGGACGCGGTGCGCGGTATTTTCCATTTGTCTTACCGGAAAGCAATGACCGCTTCCGCCGTAAGTTTGATGGCGACATGGGCCACGAATTGCGCGTTCTGGAAGAATTGCACTACCACAGCATCAATGACTTTCGCTATATCTACGAAATCCGCGCTGCGCTGGTTGCGCAGGGCATCATGGACGAGGATACAGTCGAGAAGCGGCTGACGCTGAAAGACGCTTTCCAAAAGACGCCGTTCTACAAATACGGCGTGATCTACACCAACGACCGGCTGGAAAACGATTATCAGCAAGTCAAATCTCTTGCGGATATGGGCGTCAAGAAACGAAATTACGTTCACGTCATTGCCACCGGCCACGGCGGAGCGAGCGCCATCCTCGCGGATAGGCGGCAGGAGGCCGTTGTATCGGAAGAAAGCCGAAAGGATGTCAACGTTACGGACATAGAACGCAACATTGTTGAATCGGCGGTGGCGCGTAATCCGTTCTTTTCGTTTGCATCACTCCACCGGTATTTCCCGCATCTGACTTCGATGCGAGAGTTCATCACGTCGGAATCGTTTCTTGGCGGACTCGCTATCACGTTTCAAGGGGATGTGCACCGGCTCGATGAAAACAAGGCCGAGACACTGCGTGGGATGGTGGGATTGCTGCATCAAATCGAAACCGAGGCGAGACAGCAAATCACCGATTATCGAGGCTCGCGGGAATTCAGGCACGGTTGGGTACACGATATTTTCCACGACAAGATATTGAAATTCGGCAAGGGCAATCCGCTGGCATTGCCCGATCCACAATTTGAAGCGTTCATTGCTGGCAAGGATTGGTATGTCTTCAACGCGCTCTATGGCACGAGCGAAGAAAAGCCGTTTGTTCGGATGCTCGAAAGGCAAATGCCTGCGCTGAAAAAGAAATATGAAGCCGTTTACCTCGTGCGCAACGAGGGGCATTTCAAAATCTACAATTTCTCCGATGGGCAAGCCTTTGAGCCGGATTTTGTTCTGTTCTTGAGAGAGAAGACCGGCAGCCTTCTCACGTATCAGTTGTTCATCGAGCCCAAAGGCAAACACATTACAGAACACGACCAATGGAAGGCGACATTCTTGAAGGAGATTTGCGAAGAGTTTGCGGACAAGATTCTGACGTTTGCAGGCGACTCAAAGTATCGCCTGATCGGCCTTCCCTTCTATAACATCGCGGACGAAAACGAGTTCAAAGACACCCTCCAGACTACGTTAAACGTGTAAAGCTAGAGGGCATTCACCGCGCACCAATAGGCGGCGTACCGCTCGAATGAGCGGGCGATTTTGGCATGGGAGGAGGGGAAAAGCAATGCAAAAGGCAGAGTGCAAAGAGGGGAGGCTTTGCGCTGGCGCGCGGTACGGCGGGAAAAGGGCAACGGACCGAGGCGAGACCCCTCCGCTTCGGTCGGGGTGACAGAGGCGGGG
>Ga0307378_10001954_pt1 | contig 32515 bp, 21 predicted proteins | sample UN1MG_FD_202238 | JGI IMG/M metagenome (GOLD analysis project Ga0307378, IMG submission 202238) | Soil microbial communities from Risofladan, Vaasa, Finland - UN-1 | ecosystem: Environmental > Terrestrial > Soil > Coastal area > Acid sulfate soil | place: Finland: Risofladan, Vaasa | collected... | reverse complement strand
AAGTCAATTGGCTGAGGCTGCTCAATATCAGCCGTTTATACTAGAGTCTACTGAAAAATATCATCTCCAGCCTTCAATCATTGCAGGTTTGGGTTCAAGAGAATCACATTGGGGGCTGGCTCTCAAACCAAAGGGGCCGGAGGGGACCGGTGATTTCAGCAAGCGTAAATTTCCGACCCCATACCGAAGCAGCGCACTCCCTCCTGATGGAGGCTTTGGCCGAGGGCTCCTGCAAATTGATTTCGATGCCCATGAGTTTGCCAGAGGGGACGGATGGAAAATTCCTCAGGAGAATATCCTCTACGGATGCAAGGTTCTTGCCCAGTGCCTGGGGATCATAAGGCGCCAGGCAATTGCCGGCCTTGGTGATGTGGCACCTGACCTGAGTGACCAGGAAATCCTGCGCGCTACGCTGGCCGGATACAATGCCGGGCCTGGCAGGGTCTTGAAAGCGATCAGGAAGGCAAAGGACATTGATTACTATACCACTGGCCGAAACTACTCGACTGATGTGCTCAATCGGGCCGGATGGTTCCAAGTGCACGGATGGACATAGCACGACCAGATAGCCGATTCCCCTGATTATTCTCTTGACTGCCCTTTAAGGCCGCTTGCGTCACCCACTGCCTTCTGAAAGCTCCCCTTGGTATCGCATTGACCGCAGGTAATATTCATCAGGGATGCTAAAAATTTATCCGGCAGATTAAAGGTATTGCCACATGCCTCACATATAATCTGGGTATGGGTTAAGTGATTGTTTTTGTCAGGATTATTATATAACATTTCATCTATCTTTATATATTATCACATTAGTTATTAATTAAACAATTAGAACACTCTTTATATACTATTATCTAATTTTATCATATAGTAATTAATTTTGCAATAGGGAGATAAAAAATGGATCCATTAGTTTTATCTTTGCTCATAGCCAAAGTCATTCTCATTAATACTAAAAATCTTATCAAGGCAGTAGATAAAGCCAAATCAAATGACGGCAAGATAACGAGTGATGAACTTCCGGAAGTCATTTTTGAAACAGCAATCAAATCACTCGATGACCTTGGGGTCGGAAACGTGAGTAACATGCTGGCGATAAAAGGAACGAAAAACTAATCAGGCTGATCTTTGGACTTGTGGGGGGCATAGCCGTGTGCCCCCTAATTTCCTGTCTTCAAATTTCCCTGCCTCCTAATTTCGTGTCTCCTAATTTCCCCACATTCTTAACACCTATACTTTCGCACTTTTCGTCATTCCCGCGAAGGCGGGAATCCAGAAGCCTTGATATTGCTGGATTCCCGCCTTCGCGGGAATGACGAGTGAAGATTACAAAATTACCTAATTTTCAATTGGTTACCCAAAAGTGCAAAAGTATAGTTAACACCGGATATTAAAATTTACTACAGGATATTTATACCTGTTAGCTTGTAACTGTTCACTCCCCCTCGCCTAATCCCTTGGCGAAGAGGAAAGGATAAACATCAATCCTGTTCCGGTTCCTGGCTTTTCCTCTTTGTGCCTCTGTGCCTTTGCCCCTATGAACCTGAGTAGTTGTAAAACAAACTTAAAATTACAGGCAATCAACTGGTTCAATTAATAAAAGTATACATGGATTGAGTTTTGTTGTATACTAATTACAGTAATATATAAATTTTACATATTGTAATTTATCTATAAAGTGGGTATTGTATAATAAAATTAAGAAGGGACAATCTCCCTGATAAAAGGGTATCATCTTACTTTGATAAAAGAGCATACCCTGATAAAGGGGGCACTCTCTTCCTCTCCTTTTTTAAAAGGGGATGGGGGGATTTTCAGATGAAAGAAAAGGGAATGAGGAAAGAAAAATCAACCCCTTTATCCTCTCCTTTAGAGGGGTCTGAAGCATTTCAGATCACCCAATTGAGGCGGGAGCTTGAGACAACCGGAGAGCATCTGCAATCCGTGATCAAAGAGAGGGAAGTCGCCAATAAGAAACTGAGTGCTGCCAATGAGGAGTTACAAAACATCAACAGGGAATTTAAGAGGGCCAAAGAGGACCTTCAGTCAGCCAATGAGAGACTGGCATCTGCTAATGAGAAACTGCGAAACCGGAATTCCGAACTCACTCAGATATTTAATACTGCGGCAGACGGCATGCGGGTGATTGATAAAGACTTTATCGTGCTCCGAATTAATAAGACACTGTTGAATATGGCTGGCCTGACCAGTACGGAAGAAGTTGTGGGTAAAAAATGTTATGAGGCTTTTCCGGGATCTCTGTGCCATACTCCTAATTGTCCTTTGACCAGGATTCTTAATGGTGAAGAACGTGTTGAAACTGATGTAGAGAAAAAGCCCAAAGACGGCAGAACTATTCCCTGCATTGTTACAGCGACACCTTTTATGGGGTCGGGCGGTGAGTTGATTGGCATTGTTGAGGATTTCAAGGACATCAGCGAGCGGAAAAAGGCGGAGAAAGATCTGGCACAGCGGGCGCAAGAGCTGGCCCAGCAGGCGGAGGATCTGGACCGTTCTAACCGTGATCTGCAGCAGTTTGCCTATGTAGCCTCTCATGACCTGCAAGAGCCTTTACGCATGGTCGCCAGTTATGTGCAACTGCTGGCGCGACGCTATAAGGGCAAACTTGATGCTGATGCTGACGATTTCATTGCCTATGCCGTAGACGGCGCTAGCCGTATGCAGACCATGATTAATGACCTCCTGTCCTATTCGCGGGTAGGCACGCATGGCCGGGAATTTGAGCCAACCGACTGTAATGCTGTTTTTGACCTGGCTACAGCCAATCTTCAGGCAGCGATTATCGAGAGCGAGGCAGTCATTACTCACGACGACCCACTGCCGACAGTTATGGCAGACGGCTCACAACTGGTCCAGCTATTTCAGAACCTGATCGGCAATGCTATTAAATTTCGCAGCCAGGAGCGGCCTGTTATCCATATCTCGGCAGAGCTAATGGAAAATGTAAGGGAAAATGTAAGGGAAAATGCAAGGGAAAGTACATGGATGTTCTCTGTGCGTGATAACGGTATCAGCATAGATCCGGAGTACGCAGAGCGCATTTTTATTATTTTTCAGCGGCTTCACAGTAAAGCGGAATATCCCGGCACAGGGATCGGTTTAGCCATTTGCAAGAGGATTGTGGAGCGTCATGGCGGACGCATTTGGGTGAAATCTGTGGAATCCGTGGAATCCGTGGAATCCGTGGAGTCTAAACAGAGGAAGGGAGCGATATTTTATTTTACCATTCCAAAAAGTGCGCCATAAGGTTCGATATATAGCCATAAGGCTTGGCATAAAGCCATAAGGCTTAGTGTATAAAAAGGGGTGAGAGAGATGAATTTATCAGCATTGCCCAGACCGATTGAGATTCTCCTGGTTGAAGACAACCCAGGCGATGTACGTTTGACTATAGAGGTTTTCAAGGAGGCCAGGATGCAAAACAACCTGCATGTGGCTATGGATGGCGTAGAGGCCTTAGCATTCCTGCGCAGGGAAGGCAAATATGCTCAAGCACCTCGTCCTGACCTCATATTGCTCGACTTGAATCTGCCGAAAAAGGATGGCCGTGAGGTATTGGCAGAGATCAAAAATGATGAATCTCTTAAACGTATCCCTGTGGTTGCCTTGACCACTTCACGGTCTGAAGAGGATATCCTCAAGACTTATAACCTGCATGTGAACTGCTACATCATCAAGCCGGTTGACTTTGAGCAGTTCATGGGAGTGATCAAAGGCATCGAGGGTTTCTGGCTCACGATTGTAAAATTGCCGGATAGTCGTACTTAAAAAAAGTTATTGCTTTTCGAGACAGGTGATTATTCTATGAAGATATTGCTTATCGAAGATAATCCGGGAGATGCCCGGCTGATTCGTGAGATGCTCAGCGAGGTGAAGGATTTTTCCTTTGACCTGGAGTGGTGCGACCGGCTTTCGAGTGGTCTGGACTGCCTGGCCAGGGAGGGGGTAGAAGTTGTCTTGCTGGACCTTACCCTGCCTGACAGTCAAGGACTTGATACCTTCGGCCACGTAGCTCACCATGCACCGGGCGTGCCGATTATTGTTTTGACTATCCTTGCCGATGAAATGATCGGCCTGAAAGCGGTAGAGAAGGGGGCACAGGATTATCTTTTTAAAGGGCAGGTGGATGGTCCTCTGCTTGTCCGCTCTATACGCTATGCCACAGGCCGCAAGCAGGTGGAGGAAGCGCTCTGGGTTTCTCACCGCTTTCTTGAAATCAGCAACCGGCACACGGAAATGACTCCCCTGCTCCAGGAATGTATGGCTGAAATCAAGAGGTTTACCGGATGCGCTGCAGTAGGAATTCGGATTCTGGATGAAGAGGGAAACATTCCTTACCATGCCTACGATGGTTTCAGCATAGAGCCCCTGTGGCGCAGGGAGCCCCTCCAGGAATCCTGCCAATCAGAACGGCCTCTTTCAATCAAATCGGACCAATGCATGTGTATTAAGGTCCTGAAAGAGGAGACAGATCCCGAATCACCGTTTTATACGGAAGGCGGCTCCTTTTTTATGAATAATGCCACCAGCTTTCTGACTACGGTTTCGGAAAAAGAAAAGGGACAAACCCGCGCCCTTATCTACAATCAGGAAGGATACGAATCCGTGGCCCTGATTCCGATCCGTCTGGCTAGGCAGATCCTTGGCGTGATCCATGTAGCTGATCATCAGGAAAGTATGGTCCCTCTCAGAACAGTAAAAATATTGGAGGAGGTAGCTCTGCAACTGGCTACTGCTATCCAGCGGGTGCAACTTGAGGAAATGCGCAAAAAAAACGAGAAGGCCCTGATCGAGAGCGAGGAGCGCTACCGCTCATTCGTACAGAATTTTCATGGCATAGCCTTTCGCAGTGATGCGAACTTTGCACCTCTTTTTCTCCACGGTGATGTTGAGGACATCACAGGCTATACCGAGGATGAATTCACTAACGGGCACATGAGATGGGATCAGATCATTTATCCCGATGACTTGCCCGGATTCTACCAGGGTACGGAAGAAGTCTGCTCAAAGCCCGGCTATTCAGGTGAGAAGGAATACCGCATCATCCGCAAGGATGGGCAGATGCGGTGGATCTACGAAAGTGTTCAAAACATCTGTGATTATTCCGGCAGACCGACCATGATCCAGGGCGCAATCTACGATATCACCGAGCGTAAGCGGGCAGAGGAAGAATTAAACAAATACCGCTTCCATCTTGAGGAACTGGTGAAAGAGCGTACCAGCCAGTTGATCGCAGCGAATGAGCAGCTTCAAGAGGAAATCAGTGAGCGCAAGCAGGCTGAAGGTGTAGCCAAACTTGCCTATGTGGAATTGAATCAGACCTTCAAGGCAGCGGTTGATGGGATGTGCGTGATCAGCAAAGAGCTGAAGATACTTCGGGTCAATGAGACATTTTGCACTCTCTTTGGTCTGTGCAGGGATGAAGCAATAGGGAAAAACTGTTACGAGGTGTTCCCCAAAGCTCTCTGCCATACTATCAGTTGCCCGATGGCTTTGATCCTCAATGGTGAGGAGCGCTTTGAATCCGATGCGGAAATTGACCACAAGGATGGCCATAAAATTTCCTGTATTCTGACTGCCATTCCTTTTCGCAGCCTGGATGGAGAACTGATCGGCATGGTGGAAAATTTTAAAGATATCACTGAGCGCAAGAGGATGGAAGATGAGCTGCAAAAAGCCCAGAGGCTTGAATCCCTTGGTATCCTGGCCGGAGGTATTGCCCATGATTTTAATAACATCCTGAGCTCTATAATTGGCAGTTTCTCCCTTCTTAAACTGCATGCCAGAGCAGGAGATAGATTTTTCGATTGGCTGACCAAGGCGGAAAAAGCTGCTTTTCAGGCCAGGGATTTGACTCAGCAGCTCCTTACCTTTTCCAAAGGCGGTGGAGCACCAACCAAGAAAATTACTTCCATTTCAAAACTCTTGGAGGAAACCGTAAGCTTCTCCTCGCGAGGCTCCAGGGTGAGGTGCGAATTTGCCATACCGGATAATCTCTGGCCGGTTGAGGTCGATGAGGGGCAGATCAGCCAGGTCATCAATAACCTGATCATCAATGCCATAGATGCCATGCCCCGGGGCGGAACAATCAGTATACATGCCGAAAACACTGTTATCGATGGCGACAACGGCAGGGGAAGAGAGGGAAACAATGGGGCCATCGATACAGTCAGCAGTGTCAGAGATGTGGTCAGCAGGGCCAGGGAAGGTCTGCCGCTGGAAGAAGGCATGTACGTAAAAATATCGATACAGGACCAGGGAATCGGTATACCAGGAGAGTATCTCCAGAGGATATTTGACCCCTATTTTACTACCAAGCAAACCGGAACAGGGCTTGGTCTGGCCAATAGCTACTCCATCATCAAAAAACATGGAGGGTATATTACTGCCGAGTCGGAGGTGGGCGTAGGAACAACTTTCCGCATCTACCTCCCCGCTTCGGGAAAAGAGCTCTTTGTCGTGGAAGATATTGTGGAAGAAGTATTCCTTCCCGGTCAGGGAAGAATTCTCTTTATGGATGATCAGCAAGGCATCAGAGATATGGTTGGTGAGATGCTCGTTGATCTTGGATATGAGGTTGAATTTGCCAGAGAGGGCAGTGAGGCGGTTAACCTCTACGAACAGGCCAAAAAGTCAGGGCAGACTTTCGATGCCGTGATCCTGGATTTAACCGTGCCTGGAGGCATGGGAGGGCAGGAGACCATTCAGATGCTCCGCGAAATAGACCCCAAGATCAAAGCGATTGTCTCAAGCGGCTATTCCAATGATCAGATCATGTCCGAATACCAGGAGTATGGCTTTTGTGGGGCAATTGCCAAGCCGTATGAGATAAAAGAACTGGCTCGGACCCTCTCCAAAGTGCTCATGGGAACCGAAGGCCCCTGCCTGAAGGAGTAGTAGGGTATGAGCAACGATATTAATATTGTATACCAAAACTTTCAGACTTATCCGTTAACAGCTAGATCACCGTTAACCGTTAGATCACCGTACCAGACGGGATGACTGATCCTTTTGGGATAATGGTGATACCGTCTCGAACCCAGTAATTATCTCCCTGAAAATCACTCATCTCCGGCTTTGCCCGGATTACCACCCCATCACCTATGCGGGCATTTTTATCGATAATAGCTTGCTCAATAATGCAGTTCCTCCCGATGCCAAGGGGCAGCAGTTTTTTGTCCAGCTTGTCGTAGCTGCTCAGTATCCGCTCGCCGTTGTAAAAATCGGCACCCAGCATTACCACTTTATCGAGATGGCTGCCATTTTGGATAACACTGCGTACTCCCACGATTGAATCTGAGATGCGGGCACCGTGGATATCCGAGCCCTCTACTACCAGGCTGTCGAGGATTTCTGATTGGACGATCCTGCTTGGAGGTAAAGCGCGGTAGCGCGTGTAAAAGGGCCACCTGGGGTGGTACAGATTAAAAGGTGGCTCAGATTGGGCCAGGCTGAGGTTAGCCTCATAGAAGGAGGCGATCGTCCCGATATCTTTCCAGTAATTGAAAAATGGATAAGCCACGACCCGATACCGCCCGACAACTGAAGGGATGACTTCGTGTCCGAAGTCGTTCTGGGTTTGGTTAGTCTGGTCAGCAAGGGCCTTGACGAGAACATTCGGTTCGAACACATAAACGCCCATGGAGGCCAGACACCGTTCTGAATCAAAAGCAATCCCTTTTGATTTAAAGATATCATGATTCTGAGAAGCGCTGAAGTGCTCAATGACCCTGGGGTCAGTGGGCTTTTCCACAAACTCCTTTACTACTCCGGAAGCATCAACGTTGAGCAGGCCCATGCCCGGTGCTTCCGCAGGCGTAACCGGATATACACAAATGGTGATATCGGCTTTGTTTTGCCTGTGAAAACGGATGAGGTCAGCATAATTCATCCGGTACAGATGATCACCGGAGAGAATAAGCATCTGTTCCGCTTCATAATACATGGTATGCTTCAGTGTTGCCCGTACGGCATCTGCCGTGCCCTGGAACCAGTCCTCCTTATGGAGGGTCTGTTCGGCAGCCAGAATATCAACGAATCCACCATTGAATGTGTCAAACCGATAAGTCTGCATGACATGCCTGTGCAGACTCGCTGACATAAATTGAGTGAGCACAAACACTCGCCTGATACCGGAATTGATGCTGTTGGAAATGGGAATATCTATGAGCCGGTATTTACCGGCAAAACTGACGGCGGGTTTGGCACGCTCAAGCGTGAGTGGAAGCAGTCGAGTGCCGCGGCCACCACCAAGAATGACTGATATAACATTGTTCATCGATTAACCCCTTGAAAAGAGGCCCAAAGGGGCGAAGACACAGAGGCACAGAGATAAAAGTATCCCTTTGCGCCCCTCTGCCTTTGCCCCTTTGGGCCAAGCTATTAGTTGTTTTCATTTATCTTTGCGCCCCTATGCGCCTAGCTATTAGTTGTTTTTATTTATCTTTGTGCCTCTGTGCCTTTGCCCCTATGTGCCTGCCTGTGTATTTACCATTCACGTTTTGTAATTTTCCCTGATCAATTCATTCAGGTAGTTTTCCGGATCATCAATACTGCCAGCGGAGATTGAAAATTCTTTCTTTCCTGTCTTCTTCTTTATGAGCTTCAATCCATGTTCATAGTTCTGAAAAGTTTGTTCCAGGAAAATTTCCGTATCCACATTATTATCCCAGACCATTTCTATCAAGCGGTCAATGGCCTCTTCAGTGAAAGATAATGTTACCTCATTCCGGCTGGAGAAGTCCTGCTCAAAGGTTCTGGCACCACGGTAGACTGTCAGCACCTCCGCCACTATGGAATCCAGATCCTTTCGTTCTTCCACAACCCGCCTGGTAACGAGCTTGATTCTCTGATCGGAAAAGATAATTCCGTACCGCTCATCGAATTCAAGGCATTTTTCCCTGATGGAGCTTTCCAGATTACTCTCCTCCTCAGCCAGCAATTTTCTGAACAGTGTCTCCCTCTCAGGATTATCCGGATTTTGGAGAAGCTTTTGGAGTTCCGCAGCCGGGTCATTCACCATTGCAGAAGTGACAACGAGATGGCGAATAGCGGTCGAGGGGAGAACATGCTCAAATTTTAACAGTACTCGTTCTACGGCACTCACCAGCCCGCGTGCTCCGGTCCGCTCTCTGGCTGCGTTTTCGGCAATGAGCCGGAGCGCTTCATCCTCGAACTGAAGATCAATGCCATAAGCCTTGAAGTCTTTCTTCTTGCTGGTAATGATCGGCCCCTTAGGATTGCGCAGAATATGGTAAAGGTCCTCGACCTCCAGATTCTCAAAAACCGTGACTACAGGGAGCCTCCCGATAAACTCCGATTCAAACCCATATTGAATCAGGTCTTCGGACTTTGTCAGCCTGAGATACTCGGTCTTCTCATCCTTTGACTTGATCTGTGCACCAAATCCCATGCCCTGCCGGTTTAATCTTTTTTTGATGATCTCATCCAGCCCGCCGAAGGCACCACTTACAATAAACAGGATGTGCCTGGTGTTGATCTTCTGCCTATCCCTTTTTCCGGTCTTTTGAAATTCCATAACAGCTTCCATCTGGGAAATCGGGTCCTGAGGGGATCTTAACTCCACCTCGGTTTCTTCCATGGGTTTGAGCAAAGCCCGCTGTACACCCGATCGGGAAACATCAGGGCCGATCATGTTAGGTGATGCGGCAATCTTATCCACCTCATCCAAATAAATAATCCCGTACTGGGCAAACTCGATATTCCCGTTGGCTTCATGGAAAAGGTCCCGCACCAGATCGTCCACATCTCCCCCTACATAACCGGTTTCGCTGAACTTGGTGGCATCTCCCTTGACAAAAGGCACCCCGATCTTTTTGGAAATTAGCCTTATCAGAAAGGTCTTGCCTACGCCCGTAGGGCCAATCATGATAATGTTATTTTTGATTTCCCCCACACTTTCATTCTGTTTTTTGTTTTGATTCAGCTCAAACATCTTGATGCGGTTATAATGAGTACAGATCTTGGTAGACAGAACCTCCTTGGCCTCGTCCTGCTTGACCATATATTCATCCAGGTATGCTTTCAGCTCCATGGGCTTCATGTCAAAGCGGATGGACAAGGGCTCCCCCTTCTCCTCAACCGCTTCTTCACCCGTATTCTCTGGAGCCGGTTCCGGGTGAGGTCCGATCCCAACCAGCCGAAATCCAGGACCGTATTTTTTGGTCAGGTATTCATTGAGATCCTTCTCGATCTCCTTGATGTCAAAATCCATAATCATGGCTTTTTATCCCCCCATTACTATCGGGTCTCTTTTTTATCGTCCTAATGTTATATTATAGCACTAATTTGCACATTTATGTCTTTGAGATAAGGAATTAAAATTCAGGAAGCAAAATTCAGACTTCAGGAGTCAGAATCTATGAGTCAGGATGCAGGATGCAGAAGATAGGGTTCCAGTTACCCTGTCAAATATTTTTTACATCGGAGGCTCACTCTTCCTCATCGCTTCTTTCCCAGGGGATCTGTTGACGGGTAAAGACCTCTATATGATCTTTGACATGGTATCTCGTGAACCCTCCCGAAAGGAGAATGCCACAGGTATTTCCCTTGTCGATTTCATCTACAAACTGATCAAAGTGCTTCAGGGATAAGATTCCGCTGGTATGAAGAACAATCCCCTTGCGAACTACTCTGGCATGGTATCCCTTGATAAACTTTCCTTGCAGGACAAGGCAGCCTGCCACGGTGCCCACTCTGGGAACATGGAAGGCCCTGATTACCTCACCCCTGCCGATAACCTCTTCCCTGTATTGGGGAACGACTAACCCTTGAGCAAGATTGGCCGCTTCGTTGATCAATTCATAAATGATACTATGGAGCCGGATTTCCACTCCTTCCTGCTGCGCCAGAAGCTCTGCCTTGCTGTCTGCCTTGACATTAAAGCCGATAATTAACCCGCGGCTGGCAGAGGCAAATATTACATCCGATTCACTGATTGCTCCCACTCCGCTGTAGGCTATGGTAATCCTTGTTCCTGGAATCATAATATTATTCAAAGACTGAACAATGGGCTGCAAGGACCCATAAACATCCACCTTTAAAACTACGGGCAATTCCGGAATTGCCTCCTTTTGAACCTGCCGCTGTAGTTCCTTTAAGGTAGAGGGCCTTTTGATCCTCGCTGCCTCCTGGTCCTGCCTGCTGATCAGGTCGGCTATCTTTTTAGCCTCCTTTTCTCCGGATATGACCAGGAAGGGGTCTCCTGCCCTTGGGACAGCAGAGAAGGAGGAAATTTGAACCGGTGTCGAAGGGAGTGCCGTTTTTATCCGCTTTCCCCACTCGTTCATCATGAGCCGGACCCTGCCGAAGGTCTGGCCGCAGACAAAAAAGTCTCTTAAACCCAAGGTCCCATCCTGAATCAATACGGTGGCTGTGGGGCCCAGTTGCGAGTCTATTTTACTCTCCAGAACCGTTCCCCTGGCCATTCTTTGGGGATCGGCTTTTAATTCCATGATTTCGGCCAGGAGTAAAATCATTTCCAGCAGTTGATCCAGATTTTTGTGATGCTTGGCGGAAATGTCAACGTAAATGGTATCTCCCTGCCATTCTTCGGGAATCAATCCATACCTGGCCAACTCCTCCCTGACCCGGCTGGGATTAGCCTCCGGCTTATCGATCTTATTGGCTGCCACGATAATGGGGACATGGGCCAACTGTGCATGATGAATCGCCTCAACGGTCTGGGGTTTAACCCCCTCATCTGCGGCCACCACCAGGACAACGATATCAGTCACCTGCGCACCTCTGGCCCTCATGGCTGCAAAGGCCTCGTGCCCTGGAGTATCCAGAAAGACGACGTCCCCTACTGGCAGGTGAAGCCTGTAAGCCCCAATGTGCTGGGTTATGGCCCCCGGCTCCTGGCTGGCAATGTTGGTATGCCGAATAGCATCAAGGAGAACGGTTTTGCCATGATCCACATGCCCCATGACCGTTACTACCGGCGGACGGCTCTGGACCATTGACTTTTTTTCCGGCTCTATGGACATAGTATCTTCTTTGCCGTGGATCATTATCCTGACCTGAAAACCCTCCTGTTCCGCGATCCAGATGGCCTGATCAACCTTCATCCCATCTCCGCTGAATATAGTCTTTCCCATAGTACGCAAGGAGTTTTCAACTTCTTCCGGCGTCTTGTGGATAGCTTTCGATAACTTCCGGATTGGTATTGATGACTCTAATTCAATCCTCATAGTTTTCCCTGCTGACCCCTGAATAAAACGATAATCATCGTCTTATTTTTCTTCATTCTCCTTTATTCTCCTTTAAATATCCGGTGGATATCCGCCTGAACTCCTCTTCGTCCTTTCGCTGCGAAGTTTACGAAGAAAAAGATCTGCAATCGTAACTACTCAGGCACAAATGCACAGAGGTACAAAGGCTCAGAGAAAAATATAAAAGGATGAAGTTCACAGCCTCACTTCTCAAAGGAGACGCTGCGCGATTTCAATTCCCGGCAACATGGCGGAAGCTAAACAGCAAATAGGCAAAATAACTTTGTGCCTTTGCCCCTCTGTGCCTGAGCAGTTACCTGCAATCAATTTTTATTTTGAGAGTTATTGATCGCCAAAGGCGCTTTGTATTGAGAAAATTGGGTTTTCTCTTGCTATTGTGTCTAAAACTATGTTATAAATTTAGTTTTGGATATTGGCCATCATAATTTGGTATTGATCATCATCATTTGGATATTGGCCATCATAATTGGTATTGATCATCATCGATGGATTAATGGTATGGATTAATGGTATTAATCATCATGGATGGATATTAAGATAAGGAGTTTTATAAAGATTAATTATGGGAAGTGAAAACCAAAATATACTGGAATCACAATTAGAGCAAGAAGAAGAAAAACGGATTGTTTTGGCTACGGAAGTCCTTCCGGAAAATCTTGCTGTTATTCCAATCAATGATCGTCCAATATTTCCTGGGATCGTTATCCCCATAATCATTGAAAATGATACTCTGAAAAGTGCCATTGAAACGGTTTATCAGTCCGCGCATAAAACGGTAGGTCTGTTTCTGACACGGGGAGAAGAGGAAGAAGAGAAGGAGACATACACCCTGGAGGATATCTACCCGGTTGGTGTATCTGCCAAGATTCTCAAACTTATTCCTACGGAAACGAATGAATTGCATGTGCTTATTTCCGCCCAGGAAAGAGTCCTGATTCAAGACATCGTAACTCAGTACCCCTACCCAATCGGAAAAGTGGAATACCACCATGAGCCCAAGTTCTCTATGAATGAGGAGTTGAAGGCGTATTCCATGGCTGTTGTTTCATCCATCAAGGAACTGCTGAAGCTCAACCCCTTGTTTAAAGAGGAGTTGAAGATATTCCTGACCCGATCCACTCTGGAAGAGCCAGGGAAGCTTGCGGATTTTGCGGCCTCTCTGACCACAGCAGACCGGGAGCAGCTTCAGAGTGTGCTGGAAACCTTCAAAATCCGGGATCGAATAGATAAGGTGCTGCTGCTCCTGCGCAAAGAGCTGGATGTGACCAGACTCCAGGCTAAAATTACCGGCCAGATTGAAGACAAGATTTCCAAACATCAGCGTACCTTCTTTCTCAAGGAGCAGCTCAGAGCCATCCAGAAGGAATTAGGAATCATCAAGGACGAGCGGTCCGTTGCCGTAGACAGATTTATCAAGCGAATTAAAAAGCTGAAACTCAGCGCTGAAGCAATGAAGGTTGTCAATGAGGAATTGGAGAAAACCGCGCTCCTCGAGCCTTCATCCCCGGAGTACCATGTTTCCTATAATTATCTGGAATGGTTGACCTCCCTGCCGTGGGGAAAATTGTCGAAAGATAATTACGACCAGGATGTAGCGCAAAAGATTCTTGATCAGGATCATTACGGCCTGGAAGATGTCAAGGAAAGGATTCTTGAATTTATCAGCGTCGGAAAACTTCGAAAGAATATCACCGGATCGATCCTTTGTCTTATCGGCCCGCCTGGGGTGGGAAAAACTTCTCTCGGTAAATCCATTGCCCGGACATTGGGCAGGAAGTTTTACCGTTTCTCTCTCGGTGGAATGCGAGATGAAGCGGAGATCAAAGGGCACAGGCGGACCTACATCGGAGCCATGCCAGGGAAATTTATCCAGAGCCTTAAGGTTGTTCAAACCTCGAATCCGGTCATCATGCTGGATGAAATTGACAAGGTAGGAAAAAGCTTTCAAGGTGATCCCGCGTCTGCACTCCTGGAGGTACTTGACCCTGAGCAAAATGTTGAATTTTTAGACCATTTCCTTGATGTTCGGTTTAACCTTTCCAATATTCTCTTTATAGCCACGGCCAATCAGATGGATACTATCCCAGCCCCGCTGTTTGATCGTATGGAGATCCTGAGACTTTCCGGATACGTGCTGGAAGAAAAGATAGAGATCGCCAAAAAATTTCTTATCCCCAAACAAATTAAAAATCATGGACTGAGCAGGAGAAGACTGACTATTCAGGACGACGCACTCAGGCAGATGATCGACCAGTATGCCCGCGAAGCCGGCGTTCGGAGCCTGGAAAACCAGATAAAAAAAATCTGCCGCAAGGCAGCAAGGCTCATTGTCAAGGGAGAGAAAAAATCCGTGGTCATTACCCAGGAAAATCTTACCCAGTACCTGGGGACACCTGTCTTTGCCAGGGATGAAATCAGTAAGGAAATAATTCCAGGCTTGGTAACCGGCTTGGCCTGGACTGAGACCGGAGGAGCTATTCTTTCGATCGAGGCAGCGGGAATTTTGTCCAGGCGAAAAGGATTCAAGCAAACAGGGCAATTGGGGGAAGTTATGATAGAATCCTCCGAAATCGCTTACAGCTATATCATGTCTTCTCTGACCAGATACCAAGCCAATCCCAAATATTTTGACGAGCACTTTGTCCATCTCCACGTTCCGGCAGGCGCTACTCCCAAAGACGGGCCTTCTGCCGGTATTACCATGGCTACAGCCCTCCTTTCCCTGGTGCTGCAAAAACCGATATCGCCGGAAATAGCCATGACCGGAGAAATTACTCTCACCGGCCAGGTTTTGCCAATCGGAGGCGTAAAGGAAAAGGTCATTGCCTCCCGCAGGGCGAATATCAAGGAATTAATCCTCCCCCTGGAGAACAAAAAAGACTTTGATGAGCTTCCCGGCTACATCAAGGAAGGCATGATCGTTCATCATGTCAAAAAGTATGATGAGGTTTATCAACTGCTATTTGCTAATGAGTAGCGAATATTTACCAATGGATAGCGAATAGTGAAGATTCCGATGGACGATTTTAGGGTCTTTTACGACGAAAAAGAAGATATACTTTATCTTGCTAAGGAAGGACAAGAGGAAAAGATTGTAGAGCTTTCTCCTACAGTAAATGCTGAACTTGACAGCTCAGGCAACCTCATTGGAATAGAAGTCCTTAGCCGATTGCCGTTCAAATACCAATCGAAGAATTTGAACGTTTAGAAGAGATAATAGAAAATTATGGGCTATCAAAATTGATGGATGAGGTAAAAGACGACGAACGGCTTTCAGTTGAGGATGCCAAAAAATATCTCGATGATCAAGTTGTTAGGACGATAAATCGTTAGAGGAATTTGACAGGATAATAGGATAACGCAGGATAAACATGATATCAGGGTCAGTCTATCCTGGATCAAAGGCTGGACACACAAGGCATGCCTCTATGTGGTAAATTGTGACATATTGCTATAAAAATGGAGGTAAACGGAAATCATGGCAAAGATTTTGGAAAAAGAGCCACAGCTTATTATTATGAAGGGGAAACCTGTGGCAGTGATCATAGATATCCGTGATTATGAAGAATTATTAGAACGTCTTGAAGATGCTGAAGATCTTGCAGAATTGGAAAAATTGCGGAAGGGATTCAATAGTGGCAGTACCTTTTGACACTCAAAAGCTGGTTGATATTTGCAGCCAGAATGATGTTAAAAAAATTGGCATCTTCGGTTCAATGGTACGGGGTGAAGCCACAGACCAAAGCGATATTGATGTATTTTGGTTTCCTTCAGTAAGCCCAAGAGCCTCCTCAGCGTAGTCGCCTTAGAGCGTCAACTTTCAAAAGCGCTGGCCCGAAGAGTTGACCTTTTAACGGAAGCAGCTATCAGCCCTTATCTGCGAGACAGAATCAAGAGCGAACTTGTGGTGATATATGAAGCGTGATGACTCGGTCTATATCCACCATATCTTAGATCTGATTGCAAAGATCGAAGAATATACCACAGGGATCAACAAAGAGACCTCAAACACCCTGATTCAGGATGGCGTGATCCGGTAAATAGAAATCATCTTTATTCAATTTTCCCCAAATTACCTATTTTTAGGATCAGTTACTGCATGGCGTCTTCTACCATCGTCTCTTCGGAAATCTCGTCTCTAAGAATATCCTCTTCTGTAAGGCGCTTGCTTTTCCAGTTGCTTTTTAGCAGCCATATGACAGACACCGATGCTGCAAGCACATTGCTCAGAGGAAAAGCCCACCATATCCCTATCTCTGCAAGGGCAGTATGTTTTGAGAGCAAATATGCAAGGGGAAACCTCAGTATCCATAAGGTGATGATTGCAAGAACCATAGCATCGAAAGTCTTTCCTGACCCTCGCAGCACTCCGTTTATGATTTCCTGAATTCCCATGAAACCGAATGTCAATGCCATTATTTTGATAAATAAAGCGCTTGATCTGATCACTCCTTCATTTCCCGGTATGAAGAATCTGGATATGCTTTCTGCTGATACAAAGAGGATGAATCCTGCAATGGTAAGTGATATGAACGACAGGCCAATGCTGATGTGTGCAATCTTTTCTGCCCGTTTTATCTTGCCTGCGCCCATATTTTGGCCTACCAGGGTCGAGGTCGCCATGGATATCCCTACTGCAGGTATGATGATAAAACTCAATACCCTTACTCCTATGCCATAGGAAGCAATAACCTCTGTGCCGAAAGTCGCAACCAGGATTGCAAGGATGGCAAGACCTAATCCACGGCTTCCCTGCTCGGCAGATGATGGAATGCCCAGGCGAATCATCCTCTTAATCTCTTTTAAATCAGGCCTTAGATTCTTTAACCGCAGGTTGATTTCAAACCTCTTGCTGCAAAGCATAGTAAGTCCGGCAATCGCTGCTAACCCCTGGGTGAAGACTGTCGCAACTGCTGCGCCAGCAACACCTTGAGCAGGTATAATGCCATAGCCGAAAATGAATAATGGGTCCAGTATGAGATTTAGTATTACTGTTCCGAGCACGATGAACATAGGGGTTTTTACTATGCCGACGCCTCTCAACATCGCCTGGAATGCCAGGAATCCGTATACAAAGGTAAATCCGAGGAAAGAGACCTTAAGATAGGCTATGGCACCCGGGAGAACTTCAGGCTTTGCTCCCATCAGCCTCATCAAGGGAGCTGACAAAAAATATCCTGTTATTGAGAGGATTGTTGAAAGTATAATCATGAGGAATACCGCCTGGCCTGCTATTTTATCGATGATATACTGATCGCCCTTGCCTTTGTACTGGGCGATCAGGACTGATCCGGCAATGGATATTCCTATACCTAATGAAACCATGAAAAATAGTATGGGAAAACTTAAGGTAACGGCAGCTATTGCAGCAGAGCCAAGTCTTCCCACCCAGAAGGTATCAATGAGTTGGTATGCAGTCTGTAGTATGTTTGCGAAAACTATCGGTACAGCTAAAGCCAGGATAGACTTTACTATCGAGCCTTCTGTAAGATTATTTTTTTTCATCGCGCCTCTTTTTTAGAAAATTATAGGGACCCACAACTATGGACTCACATCTATATCCAGAGGAACACTTGGAAATTGCCATTACCCTTGCCATATTTTTACCAGATAGCAGACATAAACGTATCATAATCTTTAATCTAATGCTAGTATCTTCTCAAATTTTTCTCTGACTGAACCTGATAAGTTCAAGCCAACTTTATCAAAATATTCGTGTTGAGGAAGTGATGGGAGTTAAGTATATACTTGACAGATCCATTTTAAATATATTAGATTAATCGCAATAAATTATTATCACTCATACTTTTGGATGCCACATCCATACTCGTATACTTAATACTGAAGTGGGGTCCTGTGCATGCTTTCGTCCTGAGCGGCAGGGACGGCTATCCGAGCGGATGTTCAGATCCGAGTGACGTTTTACTTCAGAGTGAAGTTTCAGATCCGAGTGAAGTTTTACTATGAGCGAGTGATACAAAAAACCTTAATACGATAAAGTCAAGGGAGATATAAAGGCCATGATGGGTATAGGAAAAAACATTCGACTGGAGAGAATTATTGACCGAAACACTAATCGTACCGTTGTTGTGCCTATGGACCACGGGGTAACTCTCGGCCCGATTCAGGGGCTTGTTGATATGCGGGACATGGTCAATGAAATTGCCGATGGAGGAGCCAATGCCGTCCTGGGGCACATTGGATTGCCTCTCCACGGCCATCGCAAACACGGGAGGGATGTAGGATTGATTTTACACCTTTCAGGAAGCACTGTCTGGGCTCCGGATCCGAATGCGAAGGTCTTGGTCAATACCGTGGAAATGGCCTTGAAAATTGGGGCTGATGCAGTCTCGGTCCACATTAACATCGGGGCAGAAAGTGAATCACAGATGCTCCATGACCTTGGGGACGTTTCCATAAAATGTCTTGAATGGGGCATGCCTCTTTTGGCTATGATGTATACACGGGGTGAGAAATTTCAAGAGGAAAGCTCTGTCGAGGGAGTAAAACATGCTGCCAGAATCGCAGCCGAACTCGGAGCGGATATGGTCAAGGTAAGCTATACCGGATCGAAAGAATCCTTTCAAAAGGTCGTTGAAGGATGCCCCATACCTGTCCTGATTGCCGGAGGCGAAAAAACCAAAAATGAGCGGGAAATCCTCCAAATTATCAAAGACTCCCTGGATGCCGGTGGATCAGGAGTTTCAATCGGCCGTAATATTTTCCAGCACGAGAAAAAGCAGGCTATGGTCAGGGCAATCTGTAAACTTGTTCATGAGAATATCTCTGTTGAGGATGCTTTAAAAATTCTGGCCGGATAGACTCCCCTGAGTTTTGGCAGAAGAATACGCCATATCAAAATGAAGGAACTTGACAACAGAAATTTTTATATTTTGTTATGCGCAGCTCCAGTTACCGGCTAGACTTTGGCCTGTATTTCTCCTGACTCCTGACTCCTGACTCCTGACTCCTGACTTCTGGCTCCTGACTCCTGACTCCTGACTTCTGACTCATTATAACTGATAACTGATAAACGCCTCATTAGGACAGACTCCTAGATTATAGAGTCTATGCAGTTGCTTCATACTTTTTATGCTTCCATACAATTGGTTGATATTTTTGGATTAAATCCCGCCTTAGCCCTTTTTCTTTCATGTGTTTTTACCAGTTATCCCTCATAATTTATTAAGGGGGAATCCCTCTCTGCCTTTAGGGCAGCAAACCTTTCTGGAAGAATTCTACCCGCTGATCTTGAGTCAATCTACATGATCACGTTTTAGGCATAAGAGTTGCTTCTCACCATTTATGAACTAATATTATGATTAGTTCATATTAGTTTATTTATACAATATAAATTTTGTTGAGAGTTTTAATAATCCGGTTATTGGCTGCCTTGTTTTCTCAGGGCAGGACCAATAACAATTTAGATTAGGTTAAGGAGGTGAGTGCTCCCCGGTTCTACTTCAGTTTTTCCATTAGTTTAATGTTTCTCCAGTATAATGTAGCTACTAGATTTACGTATTAAAACTTTCAAGTTCCTTGTACAACGAGCAACAGGTTTGGAGAGGTGGAGGTATATTCTAAAATGAGTCTATCTAATACTAAAAAATTTATAACGATTTTCCTGTTCGTACTTCTTTTTGTGTTAACTGGATCGCAGAGAACGTCTTATGCTTATTACGGTGGATTATATGGCGGCCTTTATGGCGGATACGGCAGCGGTCTGTATGGCGGCGGTCTTTATGGTGGATTATATGGCGGCGGCCTTTATGGCGGGTTATACGGCGGCGGTCTGTACGGCGGATTATATGGCGGCATGTACGGCGGATTATATGGCAGCGACCTGTATGGCATGAATGGATACAGTCCATTTGGATTGCAGAACATGTATTATACTGTCCAAACCGGAACGGGATTAAGCTATCAGGTGCCATTCCTGCAAATTGCTCCGATGCTGGGTATGGCAGGGCTGTACAACTCTCTCTTCCCGAGTTTGTTTAATCCTGTCTCTTTGACGGCTGCTGAACAGGCCGGTACCTGGTCAGGAACCTGGACATCGGGTCTTGTTTCCGGTCCCATTACTATTAACCTTGTTCAGGACCCGGTATTATTGGGTTTATCCGGTTACGTCCAACTGTTGGGTAACCCCTACCTTGGAACTTTGGTCTCCGTTACCGGTTCGACCCTGAACAATCAGGTTATCCTCAGTGGATCGGGCTTAGGGATTGGCAGCCAGACCATTAAGATCGACATGGTCTGTACACTGACCTCGACGACCACCATGACCGGTACCTACACCCTGATCAACAGCAGCTCGATTGTTGATACGGGAACCTTCAATGCTACGGTGATTGCGCCTGTTGTTTAATCTTACACAGCGCATTAAATACGCGGCCAATATCATATAGGGGCAGGCCCCTGTGGCCTGCCTTTTCCCGTACATGGGCGGCCACAGTGGGCCGCCTCTACAACTGATCGCGGAATTTCCGAGGCCTGTACTTAGTAACTAATCAGGTTCAGAGGGGCAAAGGCACAAAGGCACAAAGTTATCTTGCCTATTTGCAGCTTAACTTTTTTTTGTGCCTTTGCCCCTTTGCTCCTCTGTGCCTACCTCAGTAGTAACGTATATTATTGAGCTTATCAGGCTGAAGCCGTGGCAGTAGTAGTGGGTGAAGATGTTTTCCCGTCTTTGTTCTCTCTCTTGGTCTCTGATGCGCCACTCTTAGTCTCCGATGCAGCACTCTTAGTCTCTGATGTGCCACTCTTAGTCTCCGATGCAGCACTCTTAGTCTCTGATGTACCACTCTTAGTCTCTGATGCAGCACTCTTAGTCTCTGATGTGCCATTTGATTTTTTTTCCTTTGCAATGCCCTTCTTTCTATCTTGCGAGGGGTGCTCAGTTGCATACCAACCGTCACCTTTCAGGACAAAGGAACACCTTGAAATAAGACGCTCTATGGCTCCACCACACATCTGGCAGGAATCCAAGGGCGGATCCACAATCCGCTGATCTACCTCGAAAGTAGAACCACAATCTTTGCATTGGTACTCATATATTGGCATGTCATCCTTCCTCCTTGTTGACTGTATCCTCGTTGAACATTTTTATTCTAGCTCATTGCCTATAGATTCTATATTCATATACTTGATAAATCCAATCAAAACGCCAATAATATTTAGTTCACTGATTGCAGAATCCTCTGTCTTTTGAGTAAGAGGATCATAAAGGGTGGCTTGGCCCAGTCGCATCCGGAACCTTCGGAAAATATGGTCAGTGTTCAATTCAATCAACACAATGTCCTTTTCCCTAAATTTTTTTTCCATATCGATGATGGCTAAGTCCCCTTTTTCAATACCAACATCCTGTAAACAACAGTCGGTTACACGAATCGCGTAACACTTCTGATCATTTTTGAGAATATGGAAACCGCCTGCGCCGGAATTATCACTTAAGGGGGAAAGGGAGAATTCAAGTAAGAGCTTATTGGATGCGTGGATGACTTCAAGGGAACGGGCACGTCCTCCCGACAGATGAATATAGCCTTTTTTTTCCAAGGCCTTCAGATGATCCCTGGCCGTAGCGGTAGATGTCCAGCCAAATTGCGTGCATAGCTCCCGATAGGTCGGAACTGGCCTCCCTTCTTCGCTATGCTGCTGAATAATCTCCAGAAGATATCTTTGAATCGAAGTTAGGTTTCTCATGGCCATTTAAAATACCACTCGTACGAGTGGTATGTCAAGGACAAAATTTAGTAACTACTCAGGTTCATAGGGGCAAAGACAGCGGCTGCTTCATAGGGGCAAAAGGCAGCGGCTGCTTCATAGGGGCAAAGGCAGCGGCTGCTTCATAGGGGCAAAGGCAGCGGCTGCGCCCAAGAATATACACAAAATTGTCTTGCCTATTTGCTCTTCTTTTTTTGCCTTAGCCTCTTTGTGCCTATGCCCCTTTGTGCCTATGCCCCTTTGCCCCACTGTGCCTGCCTGAGTAGTAACAAAATTTAGAGCCCAATAGTTCTATCTTGACTTTCGCACCCATATGGCTAATTTTAAGATTTTTCCTTGAGTGTTACCGGTTATGTAAAATGAGCCATTATTGTACTGTAAACGACATTCAGCCATTCGGAGTAGGCTATACACCTAAAGCGGGACAACTTTTTCCGAGGAATGATCTCCCGCAGAGACGCAGAGGCGCAGAGAATGACCGAAAATGACATCCTCTGCGTCTCTGCGCCTCTGCGGGAGAAATACCAAACTGGCAGGATGTCCCGCCTTATGGTGGTAGCCTTCGGAGTATATTCAGGCTATTTGTCATTTCGAGCGGAGCAAAAAATCTTATTTAAGCGAAGCAGGAAAAGGTAAAAAAAGATGTTTATCAAAAAGTTAAGCCTTGTACTCTTGCCGTCTTTGTGGTAAAAATTATGATTGACTTTAAGGACTGCGGTTTCATGGATTTTTAAGCTAAGTCTCGCCCACACCCATTCTTAACAGAGCCCGCATATTTTTTGGACAACTGAGAAAGGAATCCAAGCCATTATGCCAAAAATCAAGGATCTGATCCAGGTTCCCGAAATCAGGACAGTGATCAGGTTGTCTGATGTTTATGATCAGGATCTGCGAAGGTCCATATTCCAAAATTTTGTCCTGACCGGAGAAGTTGCAGACATCCTCCAGAGCCTTCTGGCATCGATCCAGCGGGGAAAAGGGGAGGGGGCCTTTATTCAGGGCCACTTTGGTTCCGGGAAATCCCACCTTTTGAGCATCTTAAGCCTGCTGTTTCAGGAGAAGGATGCCTGGCTGCCCTTGCTGGAACAAAAGCAAGCCCTGCACGCATACCATGACAGCCTGCAGAAAGAGCGCTACCTGGTGCTGGAGATCTCGCTGGTGTCCAGCAGTCAGACGGAATCTTTAGAGGAGATTGTACTTCGCCACCTTGATCAGAAGATCCAGGACCAGTTCAATGAAAACCTTACCTTTCACGATCCCCGGCGATTTCTCACGGACATGAAGCTTTTGATCTCCCAGCACTACAGCAAAGAGTGGGAGGAGTTCAGTCGAAAAAGGGGCGTCTCTTTTCCTGTTTCTATAGATGATATTTCAGGATCAAACCCGGATTTCCCTGGATCACCTCCTGATGTTTCCAACCTTGATGTTCCCAATCTTAATGTTCCCAATCTCGATGTTTCCAATCTTGGTGTTCCCGATCCTGATGTTCCCGATCTTGCGGAAACCATAGCCTTAATCCATCGTTTTCTGGCAGAGATCAACCTGCCTTATCACCTTCGCTTCCATCGCCTGGAAGCATTTAACCGCCTGGGGAAACTCTTTGCCAGGCACAAGATTCGGGGCCTTATCATTCTACTGGATGAGTTGTCCGAATTTTTAAACTCCAAAAAAGAGGAGCCTGGCTTTCATGAGGATATCCGCTTCCTGCAGTTTCTGGCAGAGGGGCTTCCGAACACTGCTGAAGCTGCATCCCCATACCCCATCTGGGTGGTGGGTACGGTCCAGGAGTATATCGAGGATATGGCCCAGCTTCCCCAGGATTTATTCAATAAAATAAAAGACCGCTATCCGCTCCGCCTATCCCTGACTGGCACCCATATAGAGGAGTTGATCAGCAGCAGGCTGATTCAAAAAAAGCCTGGCAGCCAGGAGGTTATTCGCTCTCTCTACCAGGAGTACAAGTCAGCCTTCACCACTTTGCCCATTTCAGAGGAGCGTTTTTTCAGGCTCTATCCTGTGCACCCTGCGACCATCGATCTTCTGGATGATCTTAAGTCACTGTTTTCTCAACAGCGGGGTGTGGTGGATTTTATCTACCATCAGGTCAGGGGCGGCGCTTCTGTTGCCAGCGGGGCTTCCCTTGCCAGCAATACTTCTGCCGTCAGCGACGCTTCTGCCGACAGCGGCGCTCCAGTTGCCAGCGGGGTTCCAGTTGCCATGCCCGGTATTCTGGAGGAGGATGCTGATTACCTGCTCACTGCGGACAGGATTTTTGATCACTTCCTGCCCCGCATCCAGAGCAGGGTGGAAACCAACCCCTATGTCAGAACGGTCTTCAAATACTTCACCAACGAGATGGAGAAAATTTTGCCGGACCCTGAGCAGCAGCTCCTTGGATTGAGGATCATCAAGATATTGATTCTTCTGGCTATCTGCCCGATAAAGAAAAAGTACACCGTGCGACAGCTTGCCGAGACCCTGCTCCATAAAGTTACTGGCCTTGAGTCCTCCATAAACTACGAATACATTCGGGAGATTCTTGACCAGCTCTTACAGAAAGGCTCTTACCTGAAGCTCGTGGATAAGGGTGCAGCACCTGGGGACGATGTTCTGGCCATTGATCTTGAGGCGGATTTTCATTTGATTGTGGCCAATAAGATCGAGAGCATGAAGCAAAGTGTGTCCAGAGAGGACCCCAGGCTCTTTTATCATCTCGGTCAATCCGTGGATCTGCTCCATTTGCCTTTAAGCCGCTTTATCAGCCAGGGAAGCTGGCCGCAAACCATCAAGTGGCAAAACACTGCACGAGAAGGCCGCATTGTGCTGGCGCAATTGGATGAATTTCCCAAAGAGGATTTTCGTGAGATCCTCAGACAGCTTCAGCAGACAGAGCTTGATTTTGCCTTTCTCATCGGCCCAGGCCATAAGCCTGAGAGCCAAAAAGATGCGGTGTTCGAGCATCTGGCACCGGACATTCCGCCGGGCCTGAAATCCGTGGTCTTCTTCTGGTTGCCCGCCGAAATCGAGGATAAAGCTTTCATGCGCCTTAGCCTTTGCCATCAGCTTTTGCTGGAGAAGTATTCTGCAGATCACACTGAGTTGGGAAGGCAGGTGTATCAGTACCTGCAAGGGCAGGTGGAGGCCAATCAGAGCAAGATCAAAGAGGAATTTACCCGCGCCTATTTCGGGGGCCAGGGTTCGATGATTGTCGATGGCCATCTTCAGCCCGCAGTAGACCTTACTTCCCTTGGTTCCCTCGCTTTTGGTAGGCTCCTTGACACCCTGGTCACTCAAGGCCTTAACAGCCGTTTTTCCAGGCATAAGGGGATTGCTCCGGGTATCGAGTATATTCAAAGGGGAATTATCCAGGATACAATCGATAACTTCCTGACCAAGGGAGAAATCAGCTTTGGTTACCAGGAGCAGCAAGGAGTAAGGGCGCTCATCGAGGGGTTCCTGCGGCCTATGGACCTGGCAATGCGCACAGCGACCAGCGGTTTTCGTCTGCGGCTCGATTCCAGGAAGAATAGCCTGATTGCTCAGGTCCTTTCGCTGGTCCAGAGTGATCAGGAGTCATTTGACCGGCTCTATTGGCTGCTGCGAAAGGGTGAGTGGGGCATGACCCGCTTGCAATTTGAGCTTCTCTCCCTTTGCCTGATCTTCGGGGGGCTTTTAACTCCCTACGCCAACCAGAAGAGAAAGCCGACGGGAGCCCCGCTGGCACTTGACCAGATTACCATCTATAACCTGGAAAAAATTACGTCAGTGGGCAAGGGCGAATTGATTCAGCCTGAGCTGCAGGCGCTTTTGCAGGAGCTTCCCTTTTTGCCCAAAAAATTCCAGGGAGAATATACGCTCCCTCTCCAGGAAGAAATCTGGGAATTTTTGCGAAAATTACAGGAAGAGGAGCAGGAGAATATCCTGATCGCCAATTCCCGGCTTACCAGGCTGGAAAACCGCCAGGATTTTTCCGGCCTTGGCACCGAGGGGCTTGAGCGTGCTAGGAAGGTCCTTGACAGCATGGCCCGGCTTTGGGTAAGCCTTGACTCCGGCCTGCCTGCACGGCAGGGGCTTTCGCAGTTTCTTGACCAGTATCGTCAATCCTCTGGTTATAACCAGCCCCCTGGTTACAGCCAGTCTCCTGGACACAGCCAGTCTCCTGAATACAGCCAGTCATCTGAATACAGCCAGCCTCCTGGTTACAACCAGTCCCCTGAACACAGCCAGTCCTCTGGTTACAACCAGTCCTCTGGATACACCCACCAGCCTTCTGGATATAGTCAGTCCTCTGGATACAGTCAGGATTACAAGCTGTGGACAGGTCTGCAAACCTTTCTGCTGAAAAATTATGACCGCTTTCTGCACATTTACCAGTATGTTACCCATCCGGGTCTTTTCATCCCCGAAGACCGGATCGATCTTTTCTCCCCGCACAGGGAAATTATTGAGCTTTTGGCTAACACTTATCTTTTCTTTTCAGAAAACTGCTTTGCAGACCTTGAGACCCAATTCGACCGCTTTGCCGAAAGCTATCGCCAGGCCTACCGGAAGGGACATCAGGAGTTTTCCTCAAGCCACCTCTTTGCACCATACGAGCAGATCAGGCTCTCCAGGCAGTACCGTATCCTGAAGCAGCTTTCCAGGATCAGCTATATCTCGGTCAAGGATGATCTTGGCAAGGTGGATCGGATGCTGTCCGCCATCCTGAATCAGCGATGTCCACGCTCCTACGGGCCTCATGACGCCCATATCCCCCATATCCCCCATAACTTCCATAGCTTCCATAATAATAACCCTGATGAGCAGTTGCAGAGTGTGCCTGTCTGCTCCTGCGGCTACCAGCTTGGCCAGAGGCCAAACCTGCCGCCTGTAGCCGAAATCGAGTCCCTGTTGGAACGCGGCATCAACCAGTATCTGCAGGCCTTTCAGGAAGAGGAATATCGCAGAAGAATCATTCCCTATACCCTGACTATGGAGGAGATCGGCAAAAAAAACGAGGCGGACAGTATCCGCCAGTTGCTCGACCTTGGCGAAGAGATCTGGCAGGTGCAGACTGGTATCGGGCAGGTGCAGACTAGTACTGGGCAGGTGCAGAGCGGTATTGGGCAGGTGCAGACTGCTGCCGGAGACATCGGAGCTACTATCGGCACTGCCGATGGCTCTGTTGGCGGTGAAGTATCCGGCCCACTTGACCGGCCCGGCCCACTTGATCGCTCCGGCCCACTCGATCGCCTGGATGAGCTTCTCTCGGATCAGGCCATCAATGCACTGAATGAGGCCTTTCTCGGCAAGGTCAGCGTGGTCCGCCGGAACCTGGATCAGTTATACGAAAACCTCATTGACCGCCAATTTCCCCTGGAAAAACTCCAGGAGCTTTTCCGTGAATGGGTTCTGGGGGGCGAAAGGCTGGAGGGGCAGACGTATATCAAAATCACCGGAGGCACGGGAAAGGGGGAAAGAGAAAGTTGACAGATGAGCAGGATCATGGTGGAAAAATGGAAGTGACCTCAATAAAAAATATTTTAGATGAGATAATACGAAGAATCATTGATGTCGTGCACCCTAAGAAGATTATTTTATTCGGATCTGCTGCTCGTGGGGAAATGGGGCCTGATAGTGACTTGGACCTGCTCATCATAGTTTCGTCTGGTATGCATCGGCGGAAAACTGCCCAAAAAATCTATCGGAATCTTATTGGTGTCGGTTTTGCAGCCGACATTGTCGTGGTTACGGAAAATGATATAGAGCTATTTAAGGATAATATCGGCATGGTGATTCGACCGGCTCTCGAAGAAGGGAGAGTGCTTTATGCAGCAGAATCCAAGTGAGATCGGGACACCTCGTGACTGGATGAAAAGGGCCAAGAGCAATCTGATTCGCGCTAAACAGCCCAAAATGGAAGGGGTATTTTGGGAAGATTTATGTTTTGATGCACAACAGGCTGCGGAAAAAGCATTGAAAGCAGTACTTATTGCACGAGGCATACCATTTCGGTTTATCCATGATATTGCCGAATTGCTGACTCTCCTGGAAAATCATGGGATTTCCTTGCCGGAAGAGATACAAGCTGCTGCAGATTTGACTGACTACGCAGTGGAATCAAGATACCCCGGCCCCTCTGAGCCAGTTACAGAGGAGGAATTTAAAGATGCCTTGCGGATTGCTGAAACCGTGCTTGCCTGGGCTGAGGTACAGATTGAAGGCTAGATTAAGGTAGGAAAAATCAGAAACATAGGCTTTGAGATCCTCCCGTGGCCTTCGGTCAGATCGGAGAATTTCATTCCCACCCTCCAGTGCAGGGTGCCATGATAGACAACCAGGGCACAATGATCGGCAATCTCCTGGCCCGTTTATTCTGCTTCAGCTACTGAAAGGCAACTGGAGCAGAAAGTTAAACTATTCCTGAAAGCCATTCTAATACCATTCCTCTGTTGAGAGTATGTTGAACTTTCTGATTGCTATGGTGGAATAAACACGAATAGCATGCTGTGTCTGGTGAGCAATGAGGACAGCCCGCTATTTTTTTTGCTTCATGCAACACACGTAATAGGAGCTGATCAGGATTCTCATTCCCCATCCCAAGGAGCCTTGAAACGTGTCCAGCGCCACCTGGGACATCATCAAGGAAAACCAGCTTGGCGAGTCCGTTCTTATCAGGAAGAAACAGGCAATCGAGATCGTTCCTCTCCACATCAAGGACCCGAGACATCGCCTCAGTAATGGCGTATATAACCGAACGCCAGAAGGCACGCCAATGATAAGGGTTCCCATGTACTTGGTTTGGCAAGGCCGGTACAGTAACAAGACTCATCCGCAAAACATCGGTGTCAAAGAAGCTTATGAGGTTGTGCTTATTAAGAGCTGTCCCCATACAGCAGCTCTTGTGCGATCTGTCAGTTCTTGTAAAGGGAGAACAATGCTTTTTCCCCTGGTCTATTGAACGGCCACAGTCTTTACATATATTAAACGTAGCGGTATTAAGTCTGACAAGGTCGTAACCACCGACGAATTCCAGATGGAACACTGCTTTTCCAGGTACTTTAACAGCGTATTCTTTCCGTGGGTTGAAGCTTCGCTCATCTAAGTAAAGTTCACTTGCAAAGCCCGCTTTCCGCAAGCGTGTGGAGCGAGAAACCCACTCTGTGCGGTGAGAGTCTCTGGGAACAGCAAACCCCCACTTTGGTAGTATAGCCATTGAGGGCCTTTCGTCGAAAGTCCCATTGCAGCCAGGCGTTCCGCAGGTCGTAGTAGCGGCCACTTCGGTTTCGTTTATGCTATATTTGAACCAGTGGCAAAGGGGGCAAAAGCGGTAGAAGAAGCGCTCAAATTCCTGTGTGGGGTACTTGAGAAGTGCCTCACTGGTGTAGACCCTGGAATTGGCCACGATGGTTGCACCAGGAGCGTATTCGGCAATGGCTCGCGATAGTTCTCTCGTCAGATCTACGTAGTCTGAACCTTTAGAGTCTGTAAGGATCTTTAAGGGAACAACGTTTGTGGGGAATGCATAACTTGGGAGAACACCTCGGCTACTGAGGTACGCGATGAGCTGCTCACCTCTAACTTGCTCAAGGAGGCGTTTAAAGGCTTTGGCATCATCTGCCCTCTCGGCGGCAAAGGCTTTATCTTTCTCGGACGAATAAAAAGAGACCGCTGCTTGATACTCCGTATAGATGTTGCCCAGCTCCCCTATGCCGTAACGGAGATCGCTGCCAAAGGTATCGAAAAGAGAGTCGAGGATCTTATCAAATCGGGAAACATCAGGAAAGTCACTCAAGAAGATATCTGACAAGTGCTTCTTATAGTGATTTACACGTTGCGGGAGATAATCGGTGCATAGGTATTGCGCAGGTGTTACGCCTTTGGATTCGGGAGGAACAATATTGTTACATGGGTCTGACGGCTCAAATAGCGCCGAGACGCGGGGATCATGAGCATAGGCACCTTTTGATTGTGAAAAAACCGTCTCGAATGACTTCATGAAATCCGAAAGTATGCAGGTCTTAAGGTGCCTCGTCAAAATTTTCTCATTATCAAGAACTACCACGGGAGGGGTTACGGTACCGGTAACAAGCCACTCGCAATTATTAAAGTAATATTGATCATGTGGCAAAGAGCGGCAATAAGTCAGAACAAAGGGTGATATGCCTGGCCGTCTGCCGGCCCGGCCAGCCCTCTGGACATAGTTAGCAACATTGGGAGGAACATTGCGCAGCACTACTATGCTCAGGTCACCCAAGTCCACGCCCAGTTCAAAAGTGGTTGAACAGCTTAAGATATTTATGCGGCCCCGTTTGAATTCGTTCTGGTAAATTTTAGCAGAGGTCGTTTTTTCCAGTTGCGCTGTGTGCTCAACGACACGCATTTCAGGCTTTGGATTAGGGGCTGTAAACCAGTTGCGATAATGGTGGTCTAAAGCTGACATCTGAATGGCATCGGTAGCAGGCTTGAGAGTACCATTGCAACCATGGTAATTGCAGAGTCCTGCGATATCTATCCAGGACAATCGGCTACACCGCTGGCAAACCATAAAAGAGGAATAGCCGCCGGGTATAGATTCTGTAAAGCAGTGATTTTCACCATCGAACCAAACAACATGGAGCTTTTTGACATTGAGCTGCCAAGCCCTGCCGTGGGGGTCCCTCACCAAAACCCCTGCATTAATCAAGAGATCGCAGAATTTCTTGATGCAATCATTGACATCTTCAATAGGATGGATATCTCCTGTCGCTTTGTTAAGATAACCCTGGATTAATTGTTGCAGCTTATTGGTGACACCTTGACGCTTTGCGATAAGTCTCGTGCAATTGGGAGGATTCTTGGAATCATCATCAATGATTATTCCACGTTCATATGGTTTCCCGAAATAGGCATCCCACTTGAGCACACAATCATCGCCTATTGAAAGTTGAAAGGCTCCGGTAAGTCGTATATAGCGAAGGAGAAGCTGCAACAGGGCGCATTTCTGATTTTCCGTGAGAAAGGGGATTGTGGCTGCGCGGGCAATGTCTTTAGCTTTATCGATAAGACACACAGCCGAGAGTCCAATGCCCTCCAGACCTGAAATAATCGATCCTTCTCTTCCAATGAGGCCAAGAATCGAACGAAAACAGCGGTCCTCTAGCTGAAGCCGACTGATAAACTCACCAGAGAAGTTATCACGCTCATGTTTATCGTCAAGTTTTGGACGAAGGTCCCTTAACAATAAGGTTGTAAGATCACGGCTTTGCTTGGCGCGCGAGAGCTTTCTATGCACAGATTCAAGCCAATCATCAATTGAGAGGACCTTTTTATGTTTGATTATATCCACGGTATAGCGTGAGAAGAGCATGGCCATGTGAGAAACCTGCAGGTATGGGCCAAAAAAAGCAGCCTCCTGCCGTGAGTCTGAAAAAATGATAAGTTTGCGGCCTTCGGCTGTGACTGGTGACCAATCATCATTAAAATCACCATACAGTTGCTGCAATTCCAACCTTGTATGTTCAAGATCGGCATCGTCCATAGCTGGAGCGTGGCTATAGAGGGTTGATATGATCGGTGCCATAGTACCATTAGCAAAGAAACGCAGAGGGAATATCGCTTCCTCGATTGAGCGCCCATAGCCACAATTAAGGCAGCCGCTTCCAACATCATCAATATCTCCTTCCTCAGCAGATGGCTCTGCTTCAACCTTATTCACGAGCGTTTCACCGATTTTGTAGAGTGTGACTTTATATTCCGAACCATGCTGGCACTCACTGGAAATTGCGCCGCATTTAGCACAGACAGCAATTTCGTGGAGATTGCCTGTAGGAGGAATTAAGCTTAAAACAAGTTTTTTACAATTTTCGTGCTCGACTTCCAATTCTTCAAATAAAGTCTCAGCCATTGGCCGAAGAATATGTTTGCCGCCAGACTCCGGGACTTCAATGCCGACGATATACGGATGCCCGCACACTCTGCACACTGCAAGCTCAAAAGGATAGGGTGCTCCTGGTGCAGACATGATGTCACCTTGATTGAGGGCAAGCTGGTTCCAGTGTTTCCCGCGGTCAGTGGAGAGTTGACAGAAAAGGCCCTTGGTTGCAGAAATAAAAAGGTGGTAGCGCACTGGTATGAGTGAAAGCTTCGAGTTAATATTCTGAGCAAAGTCTGCCCATGATATCAGCTTGGTAATAGCATCCTGGCCTTTATCAGAGCCTGGAAAGAGGCGTTCGGCCAGTTCGCGGACTTGCAGAGGCTGCTCCTTTAAGGCCAGTATGATATCGTGGACTTGCCTGTTGTACTTCAAGTATTCATATATTTCATGTCGGAGAGCCTCTGGATCTGGAGAAAAGCCAAAAATCTCTTTGACCTTTTCCACTGTCACTATATCCGATGTGGCATATCCCCAATCTGATATCTCATTGGGAGAAAAGTCTGTCTTTATTTCAGCCGGTAAGCAGCAATTCCCGATGGGGGTCAATTTTAAGGTTTATATTTTTTACCCACATGGTTATCAGTACAATGAGATGCAATTTCACTCAAGGAAACCTCGATGA
>Ga0307378_10001952_pt1 | contig 32529 bp, 22 predicted proteins | sample UN1MG_FD_202238 | JGI IMG/M metagenome (GOLD analysis project Ga0307378, IMG submission 202238) | Soil microbial communities from Risofladan, Vaasa, Finland - UN-1 | ecosystem: Environmental > Terrestrial > Soil > Coastal area > Acid sulfate soil | place: Finland: Risofladan, Vaasa | collected... | reverse complement strand
TACCGAGGCGTAGCGAACGGATAACCTGAGGAACCGAATGCGTTAATCGCGCACGTTCGGGTCTGTGGGAGCCCCGGGCGGGCAACCGCCCGGGGCCACCCGGTCGTTTTTTCCCGGCCGTCCCTTAGGTGCAAATCACTCGTGTTGTGCAGCCGTCCAATCCTCCACGGCGAGTCCGGGCACTTTCCGGAAGTCAATCAGATTGCGAGACAGCAGCTTGAACCCTCGCGTCAACGCCGTGGCGGCGATTCGCAGGTCCATCGTTCCGATGCGAACTCGTTGCTTCCGCAGAGACTCGAAGGTCCGCCCCGCGGCGGCGTCGAACGGGAGAACCTGCATGCACGCGAAGTCAGCGAGAATCCGCTCATACATGCGGTACGCCTTGACGACGGCCTCAAGCGTTGTTGCCCGGTTGATGTAAGCGTTCCATCCGGCAACTTGCTCATGAAAACTGACAATGGGCACGTAGAAGTCGGTGAGCGGATACTGCTGCATGCGCGCGGCGAGCCGACCGAACTCCGGCTCCGTCTGCCGTTGAATGATCGCGATGTGATCCGTGTCCAGCAAGAACACGACGGCTTCCTCACGCGCGGGCATCCGACCGGTCCGATCCCCTCATTTCGCGGCCCAGACGCAGGACCTCCTCAAAGTCGGGGTCGTCCCTGAACGAACCAGCCACGAAACCAAACCAGTTGCCCGGTGCGCGCGCCAAGAGGGCCTGGCGCTTCAGGTCGGCCATTTCGCGCTCCAGGACGGTGAGACGCTCTTCAACGGTTCCCTTTTCGGACATAATTCACCCACTTTGCCATTCCGCCAGTCTGCTGTGCGGTTGGGACGGACCCACAGTGCGCGCACGCACGGTGCGCCCACAAGCACGCTCACCCACGCCTACGTGGCCAGCCAGCACGATTCGGCTGCAAAGCTATTCTACCCCGAAAGAAGGGATTGGGCAAGACGTTGGGCCGGAAGGGGGCACTGCGGTGGAGTTCAGTTCAGTAGATCAGGCTTCGCCACACAACACGCTTCCGCGAAAGAGTTCCCGTGCCGGGTGAGAGCCCTCACCTGGCGAGCGGCCGGGGCAGCCTGGCCATCTCCACGAGCTTGATCGTATCGCCCGCGGCGTAGGCCAGGAGCCTGGTGTCGGGGGAGAAGGCGACGCCGCGGACCGGTCCGCCCGCCACCTGGAACGACGAAACCAACCGCGCCGTGGTGGTGTCCCAGATCGTGAGGCGGCCCGGGCGCTGCGGATGCCAGCCGCCGCCGCAGGCCAACAGCTTGCCGTCCCGCGAGTAGGTGATCCGCCGGACGGAATCGTCATGGCCCAGCAGCGCGACCTCGGTCGGCAGCTTGATTCCCTGAACGGATTGCACCTTCAGCGAGTTGGTGTCGCAGAGGGCCAGGCTGTCGGCGCCGGTGGCCACGATCAGGGTCTTCCCGTCCGCGGAGAAGTCCAACGACTGGGCACGGCCGATCTCGCTGCTGGCCATCAGCAGCCTCCCCGTCTCCGGGTCCCACAGCCGCACGACGCTGCCCGAGCAGGAGGCTAGGGTTTTCCCGTCGGGCGAGAAGGCAACCGAATAGACGCCGAATCGCGAGTCAGGAACCTCCAGCAGGTGACGCGCGCTGCCGCTGGGAACGCTCCAAAGGCGGATCGTCCCGTCGGCGCCCGCCGAGGCCAGGATGCGGCCGTTGGGGGAGAATTCCACGCAGTTGACCTGGCCTTCGTGCCCGGTGAGGATCGCAGCGGCCGGCGGCTCGTCGGCCGGGGGCGCACTGCCAAAGGCGAGCTTCAGCACGCTGTAGCGAGCTCTCGGCTGGACGACCAGGGGCCGGGCCGGCATCGCGGGCGGAGCCGACCCCGCGGCGGCCCCATCGGGCGGCCTTTGCATCTCCACGACGAGCCGTGTTATCCGTTTTTCGGAGATCTCGACCGGCCGGCGCTCCGTCCGGTAGCCGTCCAGGGCCATGGTGAGCGTATGCAGACCGGGCGGAGCGAGGAAGAGCCCGTTCGAGCTGCCCAGCCGCTCGTCGCCGAGCTCGATCGTTGCCCCGGGGGGGTGGGTCTGGACGAACAGCCAAGTGGACCGCTGGTCGTACGCGCTCACCCGCGGCACGGTCCGCTGGGACGGCTCAGCCGCCGACCCGTGAGCCAGGCCAATGGCCACCAGCGCAGCCGCCCAAGGCAAGGTTCTGCTCATGGCCGCGGGCTCCTCGGGAGAGGATTCCGGTACGGACCGCCAGAGGCGTAGGCTCCGGTCACCGATTCGTCGCGCACCCGAGCCGGTGGGGAGTCGACGTCCCCCGTTATCGCCGCGCGCAGACCTCCCCCCACCGTCGGATTGAGCAAAACGACACCCCCGCTCGTCCCGCGCCTCCCGTGACAGGCAGGCCAACGCGCTGTCGCCCGGGTCTCCCCACGCCGCACCGCTTTTCGGCGAGGTCAGGAGACCTGCGATCCAGCGCGTGGCAGGACAACTTTACCCTCAATTCGTGCCGAAAAGTGGAAATCTGTCACGGCTTCTTCTGGATTCGGTCCCCCTCGATTAGAATATCATAGTATCATGAGCAGCGAAACCCGGGCAACCCTGCTGGACCGTCTCCGCGAGGGGGCGGACCCCATGGCGTGGGACGAGTTCTTCCAGCGATACTGGCGGTTGGTCTACGCCTCGGCTAGGCGGCACGGCTGCTCGGACGACACGGCCGAGGAGATCGTCCAGGACGTAATGCTGGCCGTGTTCGAGCGGCGAGACGTCTACCGCTACGACCCCGAGCGGGGCCGTTTTCGCGACTGGCTGGGCACGTTGGTGCGGAACAAAGTGGCCGATCACCGGCGTCGGCCGTCCGGGCGGATCCGGGGCCGGGGGGGAGACGCGGGCGCCGGCTCTGCGGAGCCGGCAGACGACGCCGACCCGCCCGACGCCGCCTGGGAGGCCGCCTTTGAGGAGGCCCTGCTGATGGTCCTCCTGGACGTCATCCAGCGAGAGATGAACCCGCGAACCTATCAAGCGTTCGAGCTTTACGCCTTGCACGGAGTGCCGGCCGCGAAGGTCGCCGAGACGACCGGCCTGACTCCCAACGCCGTCTACCAGTCCCGCAAGAACGTGCTTCGGCGGCTTCGGGACCTCGGCAGCAGCTATCGGGACGACGGCCAACTCGACCAACGGATCAAGCAGGCGCTCGAGTCTCGTCCCCATGCTCGCATCGAGCGATCCCTGACCGCCCGCATCGCGAAAACCATGCAATCGCGATAGGAGGTTTTCTGGCCGTGAGCGGTTCCGCCACCGACTCCGCGTCGCGCGAAGCCGAACCGTCGGGCGATCGCGGCCCGTCGCCCCGGGTGCCTGACTTTGACCTCCTCCGCCCGATCGGCCGAGGCGGGTTCGGCGAGGTGTGGCTTGCCACGAACCGGACGACGGGCCGGCTGCGGGCAGTGAAGGTGATTCCCCTAAAACCGGCGGGCGCCACGGACCCGGCCGGCCGCGAGATCAGCTCGATTGCCCGCCTCGAAGCGAGCGTGCAGGCCGAGCGCCCCCATCTGCTGACGATCCACCACGTGGGGAAGACGGCCGACTTCCTCTTCTACGTGATGGACCCGGCCGACGACGTGGCCGGCGGCCCCGCCTCCGCCGATCCCGGCTATCGCCCAGCCACCCTGCGAAGCCGGCTCCAGAACGGGCCGCTCTCGCCCGACGAGTGCTTCTCGTGCGCCCGGCAGCTCCTGGCCGGGCTCGTCTCGCTCCACGAGGCGGGCATGGTCCATCGCGACGTGAAGCCGGAGAACTGCCTGTTCGTCGACGGCGAGCTGAAGCTGGCCGATTTCGGGCTGGTGACCGGGGCCGACATGCAATCGTCCCGCGTGGGCACCCAAAAGTACATGCCGCCCGACGGACGCATGGACACCCGGGCCGACGTCTACGCGGCCGGCCTGGTGATCTACGAAATGGTTGCGGGGCTCCCGGCCGACCGTTTCCCCCGCTTGGGCGACCGCGCCCATGACGTGGTCGACGACCCGGTCCTCAGCCGGCTGAACCGAGTCGCCCTCCAAGCGTGCCAGCCCGACCCGCGCGAGCGGTACCGCGACGCCGGCCGGATGCTCGGCCAGTTGACGGCGACCGGGCCGCCGCGGCCCAGGCCACGCCCACGATCCCGGCGAATCGCCGCCGCGATCGCCTGCCTGCTGGTGGCCCTCCTCGTGGCGGCCAGCCCCTGGTGGCTCCGCCACGTGCCCCTCGTCGGCCACCGCGGCGTGGACGTCAACTTCATCACCCGCCCGTTCAACGCCACCGTCTATCTCGACGACGTCCTCCAAACCGACCCGAATGGAACGCCCTACCTAACGCCGTGCACGATCCCGAACGTCCCCCGCCGCGTCCATCACGTCCGGCTGGAGCACGAAGCCCTCGGGGAATGGGAGGGCGAAATCGACTTCGCCCAGAGCACGGAGATCGTGGCGGAGTGGGACATGGAGTCGTGACGCTCGTATCGGAGAGGCGTGCGACCCGCCGGCCTTCACACCTTCTCGGGGATAATCCACGGCTCCCGCCCCCGGCGCTTGTAGAGCTTCATCGCCTCGGGGTCGCCGACGATCTCTTCCGTGGCCCGGTCGATCTGGAGCTTTCGGCCGGTGCGGTAGCTGATGTGGCCCAGGTGGCTTAAGAGCGCGCTGCGGTGGCCTTCTTCGACGTCGGCGTTGGGACGCCCGCGGGTGCGGATGCACTGGACGAAGTCTTCCTTGTGCTCGACGTCCGGATGCCGGCCGTACCTCTGGGACTTGACGACCGGCTGGCGGTCCTTGGGGCGGACGAAGACCTGCCAGCCGCCGCCGTGCCGGCCCACGAGCATCATCGCCTCGGTGCCAAAAACCTCGATCCGCGTCGAGTTCTGCGGCCAGTAGGGAAACGTGTCGCTCTCGCGGATCTCGCCCGGCGTCTTCAGCATGTAGGGCGTGAACCCCGTGCCCAGCATGGTCATCAGCATCGTGTCGAACTCGTAGACGACCTCCTGGGTATCCGGCACTTCGCCCGCGCCCGCGCTGGCAAACCGGCCGCCGCTGGAGGAGACCGACTTGGGGCATGCGACTCCGCAGAGCCATCGGGCCAGGTCGAGCTGATGGATGCCGTCGCCGACGATGTCCCCGCCGCCGTAGTCCCAGAACTCCGTCTTGCGGCCGAAAATGGTGGGGTTGAACGGCCGGGCCGGCGCGGGGCCGTTCCACATGTCCCAGTCGAGCCCTTCGGGCGGATCGGCGTCGGGGGCCATCTCGAACGTTTGGCTCCACGACCGCTGCTGGTAGACGCGGCAGAGGTGGACGTCGCCCAGGCCGCCCTCCTCGATGAACTTCTTGGCGGCGACGTTGTACGGGGCGCTGCGGTTTTGCGTACCCACCTGGACCACCCGCTCGTACTTGCGCGCCGCCTCGACCATCTTGCGGCTCTCCCAGCAGTTGTGCGAGGGCGGCTTCTCCACGTAGACGTCCTTCCCGGCCTGGCAGCTCCAGATGGTCGCCAGCGCGTGCCAGTGCGGGGGCAGGGCGGCCACCACGGCGTCGACCGACTTGTCGTCCAACGCGACGCGGAAGTCCTGCACGCACTTGGGCCGCTTGCCGCCCTGGCGCTCGGCGATCGCGTCGGCGTTGGAGAACCGCGTGGTGTAGACGTCGGCCAGGTAGGCGAACTCGCAGTCGCCCCGGTCGAGAAAGCCGCCCACGAGCATCGGGCCGCGTCCGCGACAGCCCACGATGGCCATCACGACCTTCTCGTTGGCCGGCGCCCCCCGGACCGAGCCGGCGCCGGCCAGGATGGTCAGCCCGGCGCCCAGGCCTGTGTTCTTAGCTCGATGGAGGAACTCGCGGCGATCGATGCGGCTTGCCATGGCATGGCCCTCCTGAGAAGGAGATCGGTTCGTACGGGGAAACGCCGAGTTTGCGGACGCGATTCTACCCGGTCTGGTGCCACGCGCGTCTCGCCAGTGCGACGCTGGTGCCACTGGCGTTTCGCCAGTGCGACGGCCAAAGCACGGGCAAGATGCCCGTGGCACCCTGCCGGTCGAGCCCTCACGGAGCGGCAGGCCGGCTCCACGCGTGCGATTCTAGCCGTGCCCACTCGCTCCCACAACGGTTGCGTCGCTGCACGGTTTGCGTATGCTGATGCCCAGGGGCGGCCCCAAAACGCGGTTCGTCCCGTACTGCGCGGCGGCCCTTCGCGTCGTCTGAACCCACGAGGAGGACTCCGATGTCTGCTGCAATCACCTGTCCCATCGTCGCCGCATGGCTCGTCACCGGCCAGCCGGCGGAAGAGCTTTTCGTCGCCAAGCCGCTGACCGCCGCCGGGAGCTTCACCGGGGGAATCGAAGGCCCGGCCTGCGACGCCGAGGGAAACGTCTACGCCGTCAACTTCCAACGCAAGGGGACGATCGGCCGCGTGACGGCTCAGGGCGAGGCCGAGCTGTTCGTCGAGCTCGGGGGCGAGAGCGTCGGAAACGGCATCCGCTTCGACCGTCGGGGCCTCATCTACGTTGCCGACTACGTGGGCCACAACGTGCTGCGGATCGACCCCAAGACCCGGGCGGTCGAGGTGTTCGTCCATGACGACCGCATGAACCAGCCCAACGACCTGACGATCACCTCCGACGGCACGCTCTACGCCAGCGACCCGAACTGGAAAGCAAAGACCGGCCAAGTCTGGCGGATCGACCGATCGGGCAAGCTCACGCTCGTCGCTCCGGACATGGGCACCGCGAACGGGATCGAGGTGAGCCCGGACGGAAGAACGCTCTACGTCAACGAGAGCGTGCAGCGGAAGATCTGGGCGTTCGCGATCCGGCCCGACGGCTCGCTCGCCGAGAAGCGGCTGTGGAAGGAGTTCCCCGATCACGGCTTCGACGGCATGCGGTGCGACGTCGACGGCAACCTCTACGTGACCCGCCACGGCAAAGGGACCGTGGTGAAGCTCTCCCCGAGCGGCGAGATCCTGCGAGAGATCGACGTCCTCGGCGCCCGGCCCAGCAACATCTGCTTCGGCGGCCCCGACGGCCGCACCGCCTACGTGACCGAAATGGAACACCGGCGGCTGGTCCAGTTCCGCGTCGACCGGCCGGGGCTGGCGTGGAAGCGATGGCAGAAGTGAATCCAAGGAGGGCGAGCAAGTAGGGTGCGTGAAACGCACCATCTTTGGCTTGGCTGGACGAATGGTGCGTTTCACGCACCCTACGGCTTGGCTTGAGTGCTCGCCGGCGGCGAACCGAGCCGCGAGATGATCTCCAACGCCTTCTTCTCGAAGATCGCCTGCCACTCGGGCGCGAACGGCGTCAGCGCGTCCTCGTACGCCTCCTTGTCGTACGCATCGGCCGTGGGGGCGTAGCCCAGGTGGCCGTTCGAGTAGCCGGCCAGGAACGTGTGCTCGAAGGGCGACTGCTCCTTGATCCTGAGGCTGATTTCCGCAAACGGCTCGCCCGGGAAAGCGACCAGGACGAAGTCCCCGATCCGGATGCCCTGGATCTCCGCGGCGATCGGCTCGGTGGCGCCTCGCTTCTGGTGCTGCTGGTACGCCTGGAGGTTGGAGCGGACGCGGATCAGCCGCTCCATGTTCTCGATGCACGCCAGGTATTTCTGGAGCCGCTTGCGGTTCTCCTCGTCGAGCTTCACCAGGTCGTCTCGGCCCGTGGCCTGCTCGTGCTGGTAGAGATAGGACGAATAGGCCGGGTGGTCGGGATCGATCGCGTGCTTGAGATAGAGGGGCAGGAAGGACTTGAAGTTGAGGAAGGTCCCGGCCCCGTGCGTGCCGCAGCCCACGCCCGTGAAAAACTGGAGGATCTCTTCCTGCTGCTTTTCGAGCGACTCGATCCGGGCTTCGACGTCCTGCCGCCGCGGAAGCTCGACCGTTTCCGAGATCATCGCCAGCGTGCCTTGCTCCCGCGTGGTGGTCTGGTTGACCGCCTGGAGCGTGCTCAGGCCGAGCATGGTGCCGAGCTGCTCGGTGGGCGGGGGGGCGTCGACGTCCTTGTAGCGGATCGGGGTGACGTCGCCCGCCGCTCCCTGCAAGAAGAGCGCCTTGGCACCTCCGCCCAAGCCCTCTTCGACGACCGCCGAGGCGAAGCTGGGAAAATCGGCAGTGACGCCGCCGCTGGGCACCCCGCCGTACGCGTGTCCGGCGAAGTTGTACACGACGGCCAGCGGCCCGCCCGAGGCCCGGTCCAATCGCAGGATGCCGATCTCCGGGTCGATGGGCCCGAGCGCCGCGACGTCGGAATCCTTGGGCGACGGATTGGCGCGGCGGATGGTCCAGTCCTTCCCGTTTTCCATGCGCAGGCGCCGGTTCATCACGATCCGGTCTTCGCGTCCGGCGCCCGCCCCGACCTTCACCGGCACCATGGTTTCCGACGCGCGGCGGACCGCCTTCACGATCCGCGCCGCCACGTCGCTAGGCACCAGGCCCTGGGTGTGATGGTTGTGCGAGGCGTTCACGAGCACGTGACCCGGCTCGATCCCCAGCTCGTCACGCAGACGCTCTCGCACGGCGGAAACGAGCGCGCTGGAGGCCCCGCCGAGATCGAGGGCGATAATCACGACGCGGGTGTTTTCGTCGGCCACCACGAGGGCCTTGGCATAGAGCCGATCGTGAACGACCGTGGTGGGGTTCTCCGCCGTGATGTCCTCCGCAACCACCCCGGCGCGGAGCGCGCCCGCCTCGGCGGCGGAGCCGACGGCCCCGGGAACCAGGCTGCTTGCGGCAAGCACGAGTGCGACAAGCACGAGTGACGTGAGCGACGCTTTCCATCCGGCAGGCGGCATGGTGATCCTCCTTCATTGATTCGGTGGGCGGACGTGCGGTCGACCGCCGGACATGCTTCGAGCAATCGGTCCTCGCTTCACGGCTCGTCCGCGACCGGCCCGTCCCTTTCCAGCCTGACGCCGCAGACCAGCGGCCGGCCGGCCTTCGGCGTGAAGGAGATGGACAGGTCGCGGTCCACGCGGATTCCGCCAAACTGCTTGACGACCCCCCGCATCGGGCCGCCGGCTTCTCGGACGACGTCGAAATCCTCGAGGACTTCCCGGCCCTGGATCGCCACGGAGAAGACGCGGTCGCCGGGGCTCCGACTGTCCGGCTCGGCGAAAAAGAGCTCGACCGTGTACACTCCGGAGGGGTCGATCGGCTCGGCGGACGGCTCCAGCGGCTCGGGCGGCCCTTCGCCCCAATCCAGCTCGATCTCGGGATCGATCCGGAGCACGGCCGGGCCGTCGAATTTCGTGTCGTAGTAGGCCGCGGTCAGCCCGCCCGGGCGAGCGTCGGCCGTGAACAGCCGCTCCTTCGGGACAACGCTTTTCGGGACCGACGGGCTGCTCCATCGCAGTGCGACGAGTCCGCGCTCGCCCTCCTTGTGGTGCCTCGGTCCGTAGTATTCGAGCTTGAGGCCGGCCTTGCGCCCCGCCTCCAGGGCGACACTACCGGCCACCTCGCCCCGGTTTCCTCGGCGGAGGTTCTGCTCGTTGTCGACGACGAGCTTCCCGTCGATCCAGAGGCGGACGCCCTCGTCCGACTCGGCGTGAAAGGTGTACGTCTCGCTGAACTCCGGCTCAACCATGCCCTGCCAGCGGATGCCGATCACGTCGCCGACGGGGCTCGACCTCCTGGCGACGGGCTCGATCCGGATCGTGCTGACGCCCTGGACTCCCGAGGCGGTCACCCAGGGCCATCCCCGGCCGCCTTGAATCCAGAGGGAATGGCGGTAGTAGGACGGGGCCTCTTCGGGCGCAACGTGAACCGGCACGTCGGGGGAAGGCCCTCCCACGCTCGGATAGTCGAGCCAGAGCGTGCCGTCTTCGGTGGCCCGGTCGCCGGGTGCCCCGAAGTTGATCCCCACCCGCTCGATCGCTCCCTCCACCGCGACCCCACCCCAGGCCGACCACTGCTCGTGCTCCTGGGGCATGGGCACCAGGGCGAGCGACGTGTAGAGCGGGTAGTTGCAGGTGCAATTCCCGGTCCAGGAGGGGAGGCTGAGCACACCGCACGCCGGCACGAGGCTGTTGCGGCAGCCCGATCGAATCCCGCTGACGTTGATCGTACCGCTCTCCAGCCGCTTGTCGTAAAACGCCGCCGTGCCCGACCGCATCGTGAACAGGTTGCCATAGTCGACGGGCGTCTGGTCGCAGCCGTGGTTCTTGAGGAACTGGCGTCCCTCTTCGATCCCGGTGAGCGGGTTTTTGCGGGCCGAGGGGATCGTCCACAGGTTGCCTCGCGTCTTCGGCTCGGGCTCGCCGCGTGCTGGGAAGGCAGTCTTCTCCGCCTCGGTCTGCGAAAGCACGCGGCCCGTGTACACGTCGACATGGCCGTCGAAGTACTTCTTGCTCGTCTCCAGGAAGCGGAGATACTCGCGGTAGCCGATCGATTTCGGGTTCGGTCCGTACGGCGCTTGGGTCACCGCGTACCGCATCACGCCGTCGACGACCTGGATGTTCTCCGGCAGCCCGCGCCCGATCTCGTGCTCAAAGGTCTGGTAGAAGAGCTTGTGGTGGTGGAAGGTGTCGCCGAACCAGAGGAGACCCAAAGGGGCCTTGACCAGCGCGTCGCGGTTCGGGCTTCCCGTGTAGTCTGCGGCACCCGGCAGAGGCCCGGGGCGCACCAGCAGGGAGAGGTCTCCGTCGCGTCGCAGCTCGGCGCCCGGCAGGCCGGCGTCGCGGCACCAGGCTTCGAGCGCGTGGTGCTTGTCGGCCGCGATCGCCAGACATGCCTTGCCGCCGTAGGGGCGAAGCCAGTGGAAGACCCGCTCGACAAACCTCCTGCCCGAGGCGAGGCCGGCCGCGTCCAAGTCCTCCGAGACGACCAGCTCGGCCAGATAAGGGGGCAAGCCGAACTCCAGCGGGTCGCCCGCGTGCACGGCCGCCCGCTCGCCGTAGAGACCTGCTGCGTCGAGCCGGCGGCGCAAGGCGTCGACCTTCTCGCGGTCGGGCTCGATCACGAGGACGTGCAGCTTGGACTGGGCGATCAGCGCTTCGACCAGGCGCCCCGTGCCCAAACCGCAGACGACCGCGTATCCGCCTTCGACGCCGGTCGACCCGAGAATCGTCTCCACCCGAGCCGCCCACGCGTCGCCCGGCGGGTCGAGTGGGCGGGTCTCGATCGCGTATCGTTTCGGCTCGGCGGGGCCCGGGCCGAAGCAGTGGATGGCGCCGGATCGGGTGACGACGAAGAGCTTCCCGTCGGCGGCCAGCATCGTGTGCACCTGGCCGGCGACGCCGGGAAAACCGTCGCTGAACCGGAACGCCTTTCCGCCGACGGTGATCGTTTCTCCGACTCCCGCCCTCACCCAATACGTCTGCCCGCCCACCTCGACCGTCTCTTCGAGCGGATCGTTCTCCTCCCGTCGGATTCCCGGCTGGCCGATCGTCTGCCGGCCCACGTCGTGCCCCTCGCTGTTGATTTGGGGGTCGACCACCAATTGGCCGCCGGCGTCGATCGCCACGAACCATGCGCCCGGGCGGCTCCCGTGGCCTCCGTGTCCGAAATCGAAGGCCGCCAGCCGGCCGGTCTCCCGGTCGAAAAAAGCGGGAAAGGCGCGGCCGCTGGGGACGACCAGGCGATCGCCGTCGACGAGCAGGTATCCTTGCGGCGACGGCCCGCCGAACGACATGGCCCCGTGAGGGTGGACGATGTAAAGGGAGCCGCAGCGATCGTTCACCCAGAGCACCTTGCCGGTCGCGGCGTCCAGGGCCTGGATAAAAAGGCCCTCGAATGGCCAGACGCCGGCGGCGAAGTAGACCCGGCCGTCGGCCACGACCGGCCCGCCGCGAGCCGGCCAGACCGAGATCAAGCGGCCGTTGCCCAGGACCTTGCGAGGCGACGGCGACGCCCGCCGCTTCCAGAGCAGGGCCCCGCGGTCCAGGTCCAGGCAGTACAGAAAGCCGTCGTCCGACGCGAAGAAGACCCTGCCCTGCCAAATCGCCGGCGCGGTCCGCACCGGGCCATCCGCGTAGAATCGCCACTTCTCGGAGCCGGTCTCCGTGTCGAGCGCCGTGACGCGGTCGTTCCGCGACGACCCCAACACCAGGGTCTTGCCCGCTACCACCGGCTCGTAGCCCAGGTCGAACTGCACCCTTTCCTGCCGCACCTGCCAGAAGGCCGGCTCGAGGGCCGGGTACTGGCGGACCCACTGCAAGTGCAGCTCGCCGGGCAGTGCCTCGGGCGAGGCCGCGGTCCGCCGGGCGTCGTATCGCCACTGCGGCCAGTCGGCGCCCAGGCCGTGGTCGACAAACAGGCTGCCGGCAACAACGACTCCCAAGGCCCGCAGGATCACCGCCGGAGCATACCGTCTCAACACAAGCCGTTCTCCTTTCCGGAAGTCCCGTCGACCCCGTCCTCGCACGACCCCGCCTCGCCGCTGGCCCTATCGTATCACCCGAGCCCGGAGGCGGCGAGCTACTTCCTCCCCAAACCCGGCAGCCAACCTTGAGTCCCGAGCGGTCGAGATTATCATGGGGCCCGGGCGATCACCGGCCGCGACTACCCTCTTCCACTCCGGAGGCACTCGGATGAACCAGCCCATCCCCGTCGCTCGTCGACCGCGTCCAATCAGGCTTCGGGCGCAAGTCCGGATCGGTGCGACGTCCGTCCGCCCGATGGTCGCGGCCGTCGCCTTGCTGGTCGGCGTCGTGGCGGCCGCCGCTTCGATCTCAGCGGCGGAGAAAACGCTCCCTCGACTCGACGACCTGTACCGCTGCGATCGGGCGACCTATCTGACGGTGTTGCCCGACCTGGATAGCGCGGTCTACTGCCGCCAGTGGATCGATCCCGGCGAGCGGGTCGATCGGTACGCGCTTTGGCGTGTCGACGGCCAGGCCGACAGCCGCCGGCCGCTCGAGCCCGGGGAGCCGGACGCCCGCCAGCCCATGCTCTCCCCGGACGGCAAATGGGTCCTGTTCCTCTCCACGCGAGCGTTCCCGGACGGCACGCCCGCCTTCACGCCCGTGCCGCCCTATTCCGACCCGGCCACCGACATTTGGCTCGTGCCGACGACCGGCGGCAAGGCGATCCCGCTTGGGGGGAAGCGGAAGCCGTACGGCCGGGTGCTCACCGACAGCTTCTACGGCCGCATCGCCTTTTCGCCCGATGGGAAAAGGTTGGTCTTCCTCGCCGACGACGGCGATCGCCGCACGCCGGAAGAGATCGAGGCCGGGGTGTTCGTCGTCCGGGAAGACCAGGGCGAGGGCTATACGGGCTACGGCCCGGCGCAGGTCTGGGTGGCCGATCTGCTCGACGCCCCCGGCGAGGTGGCCGCCAAGCGGATCACCCGGGTCACGCACGACGACTTCTGGTACGGCGACCCCCAGTGGTCGCCCGACGGGAGCTTCCTCGTCGTCCACGGCAATCGGACGGACGACCGCGAGTCGGTGCGCTACAGCATCAACAAGAACTACGACCTGTGGCGAATCGACCTGGAGGCTCACACGCTCGACGCCCTGACCGACGGGATCGGGCCGGAGGTCTCGCCGCGGATCGCGCCCGACGGGCGCCGCCTGGTCTGCCTGAGCGTACCCCGCAAAGGCCCCCACGCCGACGTGTACAACCTGCTGGTGGTCGACCTCGATTCAAAGAAGACGCAGGGGACGGAAGGCAAGCCGAAGAGCAAGGTGCTGTTCGACCATCACGCCAAGCCGGCGGACGCTCCGCCGCACTTGTCCCCCTCGTTCCCGCTTCCCCGCGACTGCTGGCTGGACGACCGTCGGGTCACGTTCAACGCCCTCGACGGGCTGAATCAGCGCCGGCAGGTGATCGACCTGGACCAGGGGCCCGAGGCGACCGACTACGCCCCGCCGCAAGACGAGCAGCGCCAGAAGGCCGAGGCGGCCCGGCGGCGACTCACCCCGCCCAGCGTGTCGTCTATGCAGAACCGGCTCCGGGCGCCCGACCAGGTCGTCCGCTGGAAGAGCTCCGACGGCCTCCCGATCGAGGGCATCTTGACCGTGCCGCCGAAAGGCGTCGCCAAAGAGCCCTACCCGCTGATCGTGTACCCGCACGGCGGGCCGCACCATCGGGCGTCGAGCGGCGGCGGGTTCGCGGTCCAACTCTTCGCGGCCCACGGGTACGCGGTCTTCCAGCCGAACTTCCGCGGCTCGACCGGCTACGGCCTCGAGTTCCTCGATGCCGACCGGTTCGATCTGGGCGGCGGCGACATGCAGGACATCCTGACGGGCGTCGAGCACCTGGTGCGCGAGGGAATCGTCGACCCCGAGCGGCAGTTCGTCTACGGCGTGAGCTACGGCGGGTACATGACCGCTTGGCTGGTGGGCCAAACGCGGCAGTTTCGTGCCGCGGTCGCCCAGAACGCCGTCACCGATTTGAGTGCGATGTGGCACCTGAGCGACCTCGGGAGCTGGACGGAATGGGAGTTCGACGGCCTGCCCTGGGAAGTACCCGAGGCGATGCGGGAGCACAGCCCCTTGACCTACGCCGCGGAGGTTCGCACGCCCACGTTGATCCTGCACTCGGCGGGCGACCGCCGGTGCCCTTTGCCCATGGGGACGATGTTCTACCGGGCCCTCCGGCGGCACGGCGTCGAGACCGAGATGGTGATCTACCCCGATGAGGGCCACCCCATCCGCCAGCTTCCCCACCAGGAGGACGTGCTTCGCCGCGTGCTGGACTGGTTCGGGCGGCACGACGTGACGCCGAGCAGCAAGGGGGCGGCGCGGGAAGAATGAAGGCCGCACGGGCCGGCCGATCTGCAATTCGACGGGTTTTCTCACATTCTTGCGGGACAAAACGCCCTGGCCGGCGTGTTGAAGGTGATGGAAGGAAGTGACTCCAAGGCGATGGGACTTCCGGGGTCGGACCTGATCGGGCGGCTCTTGGATCGACACGGGGCGGCCCTGGAGCTGTACGCCCGACAGTTGTGCGACGCTCCCGAGGATTGCGTCCAAGAGGCCCTGGTCGAGCTGGCCCGGCAGCGGCGCACGCCGGACGACGTGCTGCCGTGGCTCTACCGCGTCGTGCGCAACAAGGCGCTCAGCGCCTCGCGCTCGGCCCGGCGCCGCCGCCGACACGAGACCGAGGCGGCCGGGCACCGGGCGACGTGGTTCACGCCGTCGCCGGGCAACGCGGTCGACGCCGAGTCGGCCACTGCCGCCCTGGAGTCGCTCTCCTTGGAGCAACGAGAAGTGGTGGTCGCCCATCTGTGGGGCGGGCTGACGTTTCGGCAAGTCGGCCACCTGGTGGGCACCTCCGACAGCACGGCCCATCGCCGTTACGAGGCGGCCTTGTCAACGCTGCGAGAAAAACTAGGTGTGTCATGTCAGAAGAACGAGTGAGGCAAGACCTGACGGGCGTGGAAGCGGCGCTTTCGTCGCTCACGCCCACGCCGACCGGCGTGGACCGCGACCGGGTGATGTACCTGGCCGGTCGAGCGGCGGCCGGCGGTTCCCTCGATCTCCCCCGTCGGCGAGCCTGGTGGCTCTGGCCGTCGGCCACCGCCGCCAGTCTGCTGCTGGCCGTCACCTTCGCCGCGATGTGGCACGCCCGGGGCGAGCCGGTGGTCGTCTACCGCGATCGCCCCGTTGCGGCGCCGCAGCCGGCGGAGCAGCCCCGCGTGGCGACGGAAGAAAAACAGGAGGTGGAGGGGGAAGTCGCGATCGCCTCGCCCGGCGCGCCGTGGCGGACCGACTACCTCCAGCTTCGCCGCCTGGTGACGATGCGGGGGATTGACGCGCTTCCGGAATCGCGGGCGGCCCCCGCTTCCCACGTCGAGACACTCCGCTGGGGGTCCGGATTCGACCGGGCGCTCGCAGAGTTTCTCGAAGGCTAACCGTCGGCCGCGCCCGCGGCAGCAAGGGTGTTCGTTTCTTTCGCTTGTCTCACATGGTAGGTGAAGTGTCTGCGAGTCTGTCTGTGCGTCTATTCACAGGAGGAGGAAGTTGCCCATGAAATTGTCGATCCGCTATCTGACGTTGGCTGCTGCCTTGGCGGTCGGGCTGCCGAGCGGCCATGCCGCGGGGGAGTTGATCTCGGGTCTTGCGGATGATTCCGCTCCGCCCGCAAAGGAGAAGCCGTCGGTGGACGTGGTCGAGCTGACCGTCCATCCGGCCAAGCCGCCTCGCGCGGCGCTAGCGCACCGGCTGCTGCCGTCGAGCCTCGACAAGACCTACGGCAACGCCGCGCCCATGTACTGCAAGGCGATCCTGATGGCACGGCCAGAGCCCGAGGTGTGGTTGAAGGCGGAGCAGTGGCTCGCGACTCCTCCGGGGAACTTACCCGAGGATGAGGTCCGGCGGACCGTCGGCTCGTTTGACCCGGCCTTCGAGCAGCTCCTCATCGGCTCGCGGCGGACTTATTGCGATTGGGGGCTGCCTATCTGGGAGACCGATAACCCGTATCTCATCCTGCTCCCGGAGCTTCAGGAGTCGCGAAACCTGGCGCGGATTGTGGCGCTCCGCACGCAACTGGCGATCGCCGAGGGGGACCTCGACAAGGCGGTCGGTTCGCTCCAGGTCGGATTCACTTTGGCACGCCACGTTGGGGAACAGCCCATCCTGGTAGGCGGTTTGGTGGGGACGGCGATTGCGCATAGGATGGCGGATCAGGTCGAACGGCTCGTCCAATTGCCCGACGCCCCGAACCTCTACTGGTCGTTGACCGACCTGCCCAATCCGCTGGTCGACCTGCGCGGCGCGTTGGAGATGGAGTCGGTGGCCTTCAGCTTGCTGTTCCCGGAGTTTACCGTTGAGAAGGTGCAGGGGTACACGCCTGGACAATGGGACGCGGTCTTCGACGAGAAGGAGATCGCGACCAAAATCGCCTTGATGCTCTCGCTTGGTCCGGAAGAGGATACCGAGAAGGTCTTGATGCTGCGTGAGCGGTTCGATCGCGCCTACCCGGTGGCAAAGCGAGGACTGGCCGCGCTAGGGCATCCCAAGGAGAAGCTCGATCGGATGCCGGCCAGCCAAGTCGTCGTGCTATACGCGTCGTTGCGGTTCGAAGAGCTCCGCGACGGGTTGTTCAAGTGGCTCAACCTGCCCTACTGGCAAGCCCGGGAAGGCGTCGAGGCCGCGGACGAGGCGATTCGAGATTCCATCCAGCAAGACTCGGTCAGCGTGGCAGCCTTGGCCTTCCCGGGCATCATCCAGTGGTGGGTGGCCAGCGCCCGGCTGGACCGGCGCGTCGCAGCCCTTCGCTCGGTCGAGGCGATCCGCTTCTACGCCGCGGTGCACGGCGGCAAGCTGCCTGCGTCGCTCGACGACGTCACCGAGGTGCCCCTTCCGGTGAACCCCTTCACCGGCAAGCCGTTTGAGTACCGCCTGGAAGGCAAAACAGCGGTCCTCGAGGCAACCGGCGACGGAGTGGAGCACTCCCGGCCGCGTCAGTACCGGGTGACGCTGGCCGAGTAGCCGTGGCGAGTGGCCAGTGACGCGTAGCCAGTGATCAGTGGCCAGATGCGCAGCACGCACGGCAGGTGCGCTTCCCCATGATTTGACACCCCACGGCCGATGCCGGACAATGCCGGCGTCGGCCTTTCCTTTTTCGGGAGTTGCGGCCCCGTGTGACGGGATGGAGGTTGTCATGTCGCGCATCGTGCTACCCGCTTTGCTGTTGGCCGTGCTCTCGGGCGCGACGGCGCCGGCAGCCGAGCAGGTCCTATGGCAGATCGGCCAGCCGGACCAGAGCTACCTCGAGTTTGCCATCGCCAAGGACTATCCGGCGTATCGCGAGCGATTCCTGGAGAAGCCGCCCGTGTTCGAGGTCGGCACCAGCGAGCCGGGGCGCGACTGGCCGTTCATCCAGCCCGGCCCCATCGATGGCTGGGCGGGGAGCCGGCTGCACCCGTTCACGATCCGCTTCTCCCTGCCCGACGAGCCGCGGGGCACTTTCACCCTCCGGGTCGAGCTGTGCGATACGCAGGGCCACGTCCCGCCCGTCTTGGCGATCACGCTGGGCGGCGGCACCGGCCGGTTCCCGCTTCCCCGCGGCGCCGGCGACGACTCGCTCGAGGACCCGTCCCTCGGCAAGCCGCACAAGGTCGAGCTGCAACTGCCCGCCAGCCTGTTTCACCAGGGCCCGAACGAGATCGTGCTCGTCTGCGAGGAGGGCTCCTGGGTGCAGTACGACGCGGTCAGCCTGCTCAACGATCCGGACCGGCCCACGCCTGAGCCCGGCATCCAATCGGTGACCGCCAAGGCGACGCCCTTCTTCATTCGCAGCGAGGGGGGAGTGCGTCGTGCCGTGGACGTGAGCGTCGCCCTGACCGCCCCGCCGTCGGAGCTTGCGCTCCGCGTGGAAGCCGCGGGCGAGACGTTCGAGGTGCCGGTCGGCGAGCTGCCGTTCATCGGCAACGCGTCCCAGGAGGTCGGCGTGCCCGACTCGGCCGAGCCGATCGAAGTGAAGGTCACGGCGGTGATGGGCGATCAGGCCAAGTCGACCACGGTCACCGTCGGGCCGCAGCGCAGGTGGCGCATCTTCCTCGCCCCCAGCGCCCACACCGACATCGGCTACACCGACGTCCAGCCCAAGTGCCGCGAGCGACACAACGAGAACCTCGACCTGGCCGCCGAGCTGATCGACCGGTTCCCCGACTTCAAGTGGAACTGCGAGGTCGCCTGGCAGGCCGAAAACTACCTGGCCGACCGAGAGGGCGACCAGCTCGAGCGGTTCCTCCGCCTTGCCCGCGAAGGGCGGCTCGGCGTGCAGGCCCTCTACTGCAACATCCTCACCGGGCTTTGCTCCCACGAGGAGCTTTGCCGGCTGACCTACTGCGCCCACAAGCTCCATCGCGACCACGAGATCCCCTACCTAAGCGCGATGATCAACGACGTCCCCACCGTGGTCGGGTCGATGCCGATGGTCCTGGCGGGCTCGGGCATCCGCTACTTCAGCGAGGGGAGCAACAACACCCGGGCGGTCACGTTCCGCCAGATGTACGACAAATCGCCCTGCTGGTGGGAGGGCCCGGACGGCAGCCGCGTGCTGATGACGTTCCAGCCCAGCTACGCCTACGCCGTCCGGATGGGCTTGCAGGATAGTCTCCAAGCCGCCCGGCCGCGCATTCTGAACATGCTCGCCGGCTACGAAGCCCGGGAGAGCTACCCCTTCGACGCCGTCTACCTCAACGGCGCGGTGAGCGACAACCAGCCGCTCAATCCGCGACTGGCCGAAATCGTCCAGGCGTGGAACGAGCGGTATGAGTCGCCCAAGATCATCCTCTGCCACAACGCCGAGTTCTACCAGTACATCGAGGAGAACTACGGCGATCAGCTCCCGACCTATCGTGGAAGCGGCGGCACCTACTGGGAGGACGGCGCCGGCTCCTCCGCCCGGGAAACCGCGCTTTGCCGCAATGCCCACGAGGCGGTTGGCAGCGCCGAGCGCCTCCTGGCGCTCGTCGATCGCCTCAAGCCCGAGCAAGCCTATCCCGGCGAAGCGATCTACGACGCGTGGCGGAACTGCATGCTCTACGACGAGCACACCTGGGGTGCGTACTGCTCGATCTCCCAGCCGGAGAGCGACTTCACCAAGGCCCAGTGGGAGATCAAGGCCCAGTTCGCCCACGACGCCCATCGCCAGTCGCGCGAGCTTCTGGAGCAGGGCGCCCGGGGCCTGGCCTCGCTCGTTCGCACCGACGACCGTTCGCTCGTGGTGCTCAATACGCTGAGCTGGCCGCGGAGCGATCTGGTGGAGGTCCAGCTCCCGGACGGCACGGCAATCGTCGATCCCGGCGTGACGAGCTGTCGCGTGGGTAAGAAGACCCTGGTTTCCGTCAAGGACGTCCCGGCGTGCGGGTACCGCGTGCTGCAATGTGGCTCGGGGGAAGAGGTCCCCACGGCGAAGCCGGGCGAAGGGACGACCATCGAGAGCCGGTTCTATCGCGTCACCTTCGACCCGGCGACCGGCGCGATAACGAGCCTCGTCGACAAGGAGCTGGGACGCGAGCTGGTCGACCCGGCGGCTCCGTACCAGCTCAACCACTACCTCTACGTGGCCGGCGGCAAGGGAACGAGCATCGAAGAGGGGGGCAAGCCCCCGGCCGAGCTGGCCGTTTCCACGCCCGAGAAAGCGACCCTCCGAACCCTCGACCTGGGCGACCTCGGCCAACGGATGATCGTCGAGACCTCGGCCGAGATGACGCCCGAGATCACAAGCGAAGTGACTGTCTACAACGACGTGAAGCGAGTCGACGTGACCAACCGGCTGACCAAGACGCTCACCTACGAGAAGGAGGCCGTCTACTTCGCGTTCCCATTTGCGGCCGCCGAGCCCGTGTTCCGCTACGAGGTGCCCTGCGCGATCCTGCGGCCCGACCGAGACCTGCTGCCCGGGGCGTGCCTCGACTGGTTCACGGTCCAGCACTTCGTGGAGATCGAGGGCGGCGGCGCGGCGATCGCGTGGAGCACGCCCGACGCGCCCCTGGTCACGTTCCAGGACATCAACCGCGGCAAGTGGCAGACGGAGCTACCCATCACCAACGGCCACGTGTACGCCTACGTGATGAACAACTACTGGTTCACCAACTACCTGGCGGGCCAGGCCGGGCAGTTCACGTTCCGTTTCTCGATCACCAGCCGGCCGAAGTCCGACCCGGTCGCCTCGGCCCGAGCCGGCTGGGCCGCCTCCAGCCCCCTGGTGGCCGTCAAGGCCGACGCCAACGCGACCGGCCCGCTCCCGGCCGAAAGCACCAGCCTCGTCGAGATCGCCGAGTCGAACGTGCTGTTGATCGGGATGAAGCGGGCCGAGACGGGCGAGGCGCTGATCCTCCGCCTCTGGGAGACGACCGGCAAGGCGACCACGGCCCACGTGCGATTGCCCCACGTCGCCTTCAAGAAAGCCACGTCGTGCAACCTCGTCGAGGAGCCGCAAGGAGATCTCGACGTCGAACAGTCGGCCGTCGCAGTGCCCGTTCCCAGCTTGGGGCTCGTGACGGTCTCACTCGAATGAGAAGGCACGAGCAAGAAACCGGGCACCCGCGCGCGGGTCTGAAGCCCTTGCCCTACTTCTTCTCCACCTTCTTCCCGCAGAGCTTGAAATCGTCCCAGTTGCCGGTGTCGTCGAACGAGCCGAGGCCGACCCGGCCCCAGGTGAAGGTCTTGTCCTTCGCGGCCAACATCGGCTTCTCCATGTCGTCGAAGTAGACCTCGATCGCGCCGTCGGCGGTGCGGCGGACGATCTTCACCTCGTGCCAGCCGTCGTCCCAAGGCGTGCCGGGCGACTCCTTCTCGGTGATCATCACCCGGGGCGCGTCGTTGACGATCATGATCTGATTGGCGTGCGGGTCGGCCCGCTTGCCCAGGTGGACGTAATAGAAATGGGCCGGGTCCTGATAGCCGAAGAACAGGCACATGTCGCGATGCGGGTACTCGCGGCAGGTGCTTTGGACCTTGGCGGTGAGCACGAAGTCGCCGACCGTCACGTCTTTCACCAGCGAGATATTCAGCGGGCTGCGGTGCGGCGGCTTGTAGTCGGAGTTCTTGAACTGGTTGTAGACCTTGCCCCGGTCGGTCTCGACGATTCGCCACGCCGCCGCATCCGTCGGCTGCCAGCGATCGGCCCCCTTCTCGAAATCGTCCTCAAACACCAGGGGCAAGTCGCACTTCTCAGCGGCCACCGCCGCCATGCCCACCAACATCGCCAGTCCAAACGCCACGATGGTCAGGTAGCGTACCATGTTGCCTCCTCCAGGAATTGATGGGAGTTGAGAGCCGAACCGTCCAGCAGGGTCCGAAGTCGCCACACGCACTACGTACGATAGTCGCGCCCACGACGGGAGTCAATCATTCGATGACTTTATTCAGCGGGTACTCGACGATTCCGCACGCGCCGGCCGCCTTCAGCCGAGGAATGATGTGGCGGACGATCGACTCGTCGAGGATCGTGGTCACGGAGACCCAGTTCCGGTCGGCCAGGTCGGAGACGGTCGGCTTCTGCAGCGCGGGCAAAAGCGTCAGGACCTTGCTCAGCTTGTCGCGGGGCACGTTCATCATCAACCCCACTTTGTCCTCCGCGGCCATCGCCCCCTGGAGCATCAGGGCGACGTCGTCGATCTTCTGCCGCTTCCAGGGATCGGCATACGCCCCGTGGTTGGCGATGAAGCGGGGCGTGCTCTTTAGCACCTCGGCCACGATCCGCAGGTTGTTCGCCCGAAGCGAGCCGCCCGTCTCGGTCACCTCGACGATCGCATCGGCCAGCTTGGGCGGCTTGACCTCGGTGGCCCCCCAACTGAACTCGACCCGTGCTTTAACACCATGCTCGGCGAGATACCGCGTCGTCAGCCCGACCGCCTCGGTGGCGATCCGCTTGCCCTCGAGATCCGCAACGCTCTTAACCGGCGAATCCTCCGGCACGCAGAGCACCCAGCGGACCGGGCGGCGGCTGACCTTGGAGAAGATCAGCTCGGCCACCTCGCGCACGTCCGCTTCGGTCTCCATGATCCAGTCGTGCCCGGTCAGGCCCGCGTCCAACACGCCGTCCTCGACGTATCGGGCCATCTCCTGGGCACGGATCAGGAGGCACTCGATCTGGTCGTCGTCGATCGTCGGATAGTAGCTCCGCGAGCTGAACGAGATCTTGTACCCGGCCCGGCGGAACAACTCCGCCGTCGCCTCCTGCAAGCTGCCGGCGGGAACTCCCAGTTTGAGAATCTTCGACATCACGTGGTCCATGGCAAAGTTGAATGGGGAACGGCAAATTGAGAATTGCGCAACAGTTCAGCCAAATGAAGCCACTTCATGTGTAACAAGGAAAAAAGGGAAAGGGGAAAAATGGGAAAGGCAGACTGATGTGATTACGGGGTCGTCCGGTTCTGGAATTGCTCATTTCCCCTTTTCCCCTTTTTCCATTTCCCCTCTTCTTACACCCCATTTCAGTAGTTGCGCAATTCCCGATCACCCCTCCTTCTTGTAGACCTTCTCCGGGTCAAACACCCGCTCGCCCACGACCCGGAGCCCTTCCGGGGTCACCTGCCGATAGAAGCAGCTCCGGTAGCCTTCGTGGCAGGCGGCGCCGCCGACTTGCTCGACTCGGAGCAGGATCGTATCCCGGTCGCAATCGACGTACACGGCCCGAACGTGCTGCACGTTGCCGCTCTCTTCCCCTTTGCGCCAGAGCTTCTTCCGGCTGCGGCTGTAGTAGACGGCCCGGCCCGTGGCCAGCGTCTCGGCGAAGCTCTCCCGGTTCATGTAGGCCATCATCAGGACCTCGCCGGAGTCGGCGTCCTGGGCGATGGCGGGCACGAGCCCGTCTCCCTGGGAGAAATCGGGCCCGGCTGGAGGCGTGTCGTTCGCTTCAGGCATCTTGTCGGTTCGTGGCTTTGGGGGCTCGGGGAAGCGTGCCGGGGGGCGGGATCTCGTCCGGTAGTCACGTTGAGGGACACAGCCCCCGGCTCCCGGGTTCTTGGCGGCTCGAAACCATCTAACATAGCTTTCCGCCCGCCCGGCGGCCAGAGCCCGTCAGATTGAGGCGCGGCGTTCGGCTCGCGTTGGGGGGGAAGGGATGCCTGGGAGAGCCGCCCCGCCTCACCACGCGCGCAACCGCCCGCATCCAGGCCCCTCGCCATCGCCACCAAGATGGGTCCGTGGCGTGATTGCGTCGCGAGGGCAGTCCGACAATCGGCCGGGCCCGCAAATCCGTCACCCGGCGCGCGATGGGCGGCCGGGCCGGCGCCCCCCATGCGGAACGACCGTCGGCGCCGGTACGAATCGCGCAACAAGGCCGCCTCGCGGTAGCCTGAAGCGACCGCCGGAGAGCGTCCGACATTGACTACGAGCGCGACGCGCTTCTCCGTGCGCCGTACGCTTGTCTAAGAGCCATGAGGTGCCCCCTTGGAACGCTCGCTCAGCGCCCTGTTGCCCGTCCATAACGTCCAGTCGACCCTCGCGGCGACGGTCCAGAACTACCTCGATATCCTGCCCGAGCTGACGGGACGTTTCGAGGTGGTGGTGGCCGACGACGGCTCGACGGACGCCACGATCGAGGTGGCCGACGAGCTGGCCATGCGCTATCCGCAGGTGGTCGCGGTGCGACGTGCGATCCGGCAGGGACGCGTCGCCGCCATCCGCACCGCCCTGGATCGAAGCGCCGGCGACGTCCTCCTGCTCGAAGACGTCGACTCCCGCGTGCCCCTCAACGAGGTCCAACGGCTGTGGCAGGCCGTGGACCACCACGAGATCGTGCTCGGGCGCGTCGGTCCTCAGCCCGATTCGCATGGACCTGCCTGGCGAGAGCCGCAACCCGCCGCCCGCGGCGGGCTGCAACTGGTCTCCCGCCGAGTGATTGGCTCGATCGTCGAATCGCTGGTCGATCAGGCGACGCTGTTGGCCTCGCTGCGAGCGCGGGGATTGGCGTGGCACGAGGTCGACCTGGCCGATCCCGCGCGGGATTGGGGTGCCAAGGAGGTGTCTACGTTGACCCCTCAGCTTCTTCGGCCGAGAGTCGGTCAAGCCGGCGGGCCCTCGCGGTCCGACCCTGCGTCGGGCACGGAAAGCGGCCCCAAGCGGCCCAACTACCTGAGCCGGCTGAGAGACTTCGCGCTGGGAGAATAGGCGGCGCACCCGCGGATCGGCCAGAGCAGCCCTGCGCGGCGCAAGCCTCCGCCCGGTGATCTGGATGTCGGCGGAAGATGTCCCGTCTACCACCGCCCGCCACCCGTCTCTGTTACCCACCAGGATAGGCGAGCCGCGAATCCATGCCGAGGGGAGCCGAACCACCCTGTAGGGTTATTTGCAGAAATTGGCAGAGTGGGTAAGATATGGGCGCTGAGGATTCTGCCTGACACCTTCGTTTGAGTGTTCATCCTTCCCAGCGGTTAGATTTGGACGTTTGTCGCGGGGGATGTCCGATAGGCGTTCCCCCGGTGGCTCACGCGGCCGCCACCGGCCGCTTCCAAATATCCGGAGCGGATTCCAACTGAGGAAGGGATCCGCCAGTAGCAGGGAGTGATCCATTCTGCTGTAGGAGGATAGGGCGGATCGAGTCGGCCGTTTGAGCGAGCGACGAACCATTATTTCAAGCACTTTTACGATAGTACTCTTTCCCTTAATATCGCTTGCTCTGGCGATCTCTCTTGTCGACCTGCTGATGCCCTAGCGCCAGCGGCGGATATTGACGCTCTTCTGCGTGTCCTGGGCGGCTTGGGGTCCAGCCTCAGCCGCCTGAGAAGGATTCTCATTTCTCTTGTGTCATCCCATGATGACCGATCCACGAGGCAACGTGGACCAGGAGGACACGTTCCATGAGTATCATCGAGTGCGGCGGCTCCACGTCGGGGAGTCGCTGTGCGGCGGCGGTCCGCACCGAGGAACCGACCGCCGACCGGCCGTTGCATCGGCTGGCTCTGGTGCGACGGCGAGAAGGCGTCTCGCCCCGTACTGTCGCGAGGCGGCTGAGAATCGACGTCGCCCGAGTCAAGGCTCAGGAGGACGAAAACGCCGACATGCTCCTGAGCACCCTCTACCAGTGGCAGGAGGCGCTGGACGTCCCGATCGGCGAGCTATTGGTTGAGTCGAACGACCCGCTTTCGGCCCCGGTGTTGAAGCGGGCCCAGTTGGTGCGGCTGATGAAGACCGCTACGACGATCTTCGAGCGGTCGCACCAGATCTCGATTCGACGGATGGCCCAGACGCTGATCGAGCAACTGCTCGAGCTCATGCCCGAACTGAAAAGCGTGACCCCATGGCATGCCGTGGGGCAGCGCCGCACCCGGGACGAGCTGGGTCAGGCCGCCCGGCGAGGGCTCTCGCTCGACTGGTTCCCGGACTCGGAAGATTAGCCGATCGGTACGGTGGGGCACAACATCGCCCCACCAGATCACCCGTTCCGTGAAGCATGCACGGTTGCCCCGCGGGTTTCGACTCGCGGGGCTTTCTTTTTTTCCACCACACTTGGCTTCGGACATTTGCCGCAAATGAGTCAAGTTTGTGGGGTTCGGGGTTCAGGGTTCAGGATTCACGTGTGTAGGTCGAACTGCAAGTCCTGAACCCTGAACCCTGACCACTGGACTCTTCTTGCCGGAACCACGTCGCGAAGCCCGCAGTCGTCTCCGTCCCCGGCTCCCCTGCTTGACCACGGCATGGGAAGACGACACCATGGAGCGAGGGGCCCCTGCACGAGAGGGGGCCGTTGTGGGTGCCTGCACAGGGGGGGCGAGCGAGTCATGCCCATCGAGAGACAACATGCGGCCGACCGGTTCGCCCGACGCTTCGGCCAGTCGCCCCGTTGGGTCGTCCGTGCGCCGGGTCGGGTGAACCTGATCGGGGAACACACCGATTACAACGACGGCTTCGTCCTTCCGCTGGCCATCGACCGGGCGATCTGGATCGCCCTGCGGCCCCGCGAGGACCGCCGGGTGGTGGTCCACTCGGTCGACTTCGAAGAAAGCCGCGACTTCTCCTTGGACGAGTTGACCGGGGAGTCCGGCAAGCCGCGAAACCAAGGCGACGGCTGGATCGAATACCTCAAGGCCGTGGCCTGGAGCCTCCAGGACGCCGGCCACGATCTGACCGGCTGGGAGGGAGTCGTCGAGGGCGACGTGCCCGTCGGCGCGGGGCTCTCGTCGTCGGCCGCCCTGGAGATCGCCACCGCTCGGGCGTTCACGGCGGCCGGCGCGCTCGACTGGGACTCGGCCGGGATGGCCCGGCTGGGCCAACGGGCCGAAAACCTCTGGATCGGCGTCAACTGCGGGATCATGGACCAACTGATCTCGGCCGCGGGCCGCGCGGGGCACGCGCTGTTGATCGACTGCCGCTCCCTGCGGACCCGGGCGGTCCCCTTCCCGCCCGGCGTCGCCGTGGTGATCCTCGACACGGCCACGCGCCGCGGGCTGGTCGACTCGGCCTACAACGAGCGTCGGGCCCAGTGCGAGGGCGCCGCCCAGTTTTTCGGCGTGCAGGCGCTGCGGGACGTGGAACTGGAGGTGTTCGAGCGGCTCGCGAGCGACCTGGACGAGCCGGCGCAGAGCCGCGCCCTGCACGTAATCACCGAGAACAGCCGCACGCTCCAAGCGGTCGAGGCGATGGAGCGCTGCGAGCTCCGGGCCCTGGGCGTGCTCATGAACAAGAGCCACGCCAGTCTCCGCGACGACTACGAAGTCTCCAGCGACGCGCTGGACGCGATGGTCGAGTCGGCCCAGGCCCACCCCGCCTGCTACGGCGCCCGAATGACCGGCGCCGGCTTCGGCGGCTGCGCGGTCGCGGTCGTCGAGGCCGAGGCCGCCGACGAGTTCTCCCAAACCGTCGCCGCCGACTACCAGCGAAAGACCGCCCACACCCCGGCCGTCTACGTCTGCCAGCCGAGCAACGGAGCCGAAGTGTTTGCCGGGGAGGAAGGCTGACGGAGGGGTCGGGGGTCGGGATTCGGAGGTCAGGCTTTTTGCTCCCTGGCCACTCCCTACCCATTCTTGGACCCCGTCACTTGCCGCGCCGCCTCGGTTTTGCCACCTATGAGGGGAACTACCCCCTTCAGATACCGTGAGCGCACGTGCGCGCGGGCCCGAGGGTGAGTGCGCTGGGGCCCCATGGTGAATGCGCTGGGGTTCCAGCGCACGTGCTACCGGGTCACAGGCCACCTGCGCGCACGCCATGTACTGGGAAAAACGCCCTTTTTGGACGACGTCACTCGCGCAAGCCCTGGGTACGAAAGCACTTGGAAATTTCGGACGAACCAAGAAAAACCGTCCAACAAATATTTTCGACGCAAGGCGTTGTGAGATAGAGACTTAGGGCTTGTCATGGACGGACTTGTTGGACACTTGGACGGTCAATTTCGGGGGCTTCCAGGGCTGCGGTTGTCGGCCTAACACGTTCGAGCATACCATGTTAGCGCCGAGCCGCAAGGCCATTTCCGGCCGCCCCGGGGTGCTTCCAGTTTTCTTCGGTCGAAAAGGCGAATCGGAAGGTCAGATGCCCGGACCGTCCCCAGCGGCCACCCCACGCCTGGCAGACGCGCCCCAAGAAGGAAGCGGCCGCCCCCCGTCAGCGAAGCCGGAGCCCAGAAAAGGGGGCGGTCAGCCCTTCTCCCAACTCCCAACTCCCTACTCCCGACCCAACCTCGAATCGATGAAGTCGGTCTGATCGTGGCTTTCGCGCTTGCGGAGGTAGAGCTTGATGGGGACTTCGCCGAAGCTGGTATGCTCCCGGAAGACGCCCAGCATGTAGCGCTGGTATTGGGCCGAAAGGCCTTGGGGGATGTTGCAGAAGAGGACGATGGTGGGCGGCTGTTCGGCCACCTGGGTGGCGTAGTAGATCTTGGGACGCGTGTGCCGATAGAGCGGCGGCGGGTTGTGCTCCAGGGCGGCCCGAACGATCTTGTTCAGCACGGCCGTGGCCACCCGGCTCCGCGATTGCTTGAACAGCATCTGGCCGTGGTTCAACAGCGCCTTGACGTTCTTGCCCGTCTCGCCCGTGATGAACGCGATCGGCACGTACCACATGGTGCGGAAGGTGTCGCGGAGATAGGTGACCCAACGGTCGGTCGACATCGACCCGACCATTAGGTCCCACTTATTGACGACGAAAATGCAGGGCTTGTACTGCTTGGCGATGTAGTCGCAAAGCTGCTTGTCGACCTTGCTGATCCGCTGGGTGGCTTCGAAGAACAACAGCGCGACGTCGGCCCCGCGGATGCTCCGCTGCGCCCGGTGCGTGCTGTAGAAGTCGAGGCCCGAGGCGGCGCTCTTCGCTCGTCGGAAGCCGGGCGTGTCGATGGCGACGAACGCCTTGCCGTCGAGCTCGAAGCGGACGTCGACGCTGTCGCGCGTGGTGCCGGGCACTTCGCTCACGATCATCCGCTCGGCGTGGGCCAGGGTGTTGACGAGCGTGCTCTTGCCCGTGTTCCGGCGGCCCACGATGGCCACCTTCATCGTCGGGTCCTCGTAGTCCTGCGCAACGTCGGACTCCGGGGGCAGCCGCTTGTGAATCGCCTCGAGAAGCCGCTCCCTGCCCCGGTTCTGCTCGGCGCTGACGGCGAGCACCTTGTGGCCGAGGCGATAGAACGTGCTGGCCTCCGGATCCAAGTCGCGGTAGTCGGTCTTGTTGGCCACGCAGAGAATGGGGACGCTGACGTAGCGGAGCCGCTTGGCGACCTCTTCGTCCAGGCTGGTGGGGCCGGAGCGGGTGTCGACCACGAAGAGGATCACGTGGGCCGAGTCGATGGCGATGGAGATCTGCTGTTCGATGTGCTCGTTCAGGTTGTCGGAGTCGTTGACGCCCATGCCGCCGGTGTCGACCAGTTCGGCGTACCGATCGTGCACGTGGAGCAGGTGCGTGACGCGGTCCCGTGTCACCCCGGAGATCGCGTCGACGATCGCAATGCGTCTGCCGGCAAGCCAGTTGAAGATGCTCGACTTGCCGACGTTCGGCCGGCCGACAATGACAACCTGTGGGATTCCCATCGTAACTCTGGCCCGCACAAAAAAAGGTCACCCCACCCAACGGCGTCGGCTGGCCCCGATTGAGGGATCAGCCCACGCACCCTCGTTTCATCATAGTACAAGGTATGTCCGGCGGACAGTCCGAGACGGAATCTGGGACGCAGCGTGCTCGGGAGGCTGCCCCCTGGGGCCTCATCTCGGCCCTCACTCAAACCGTCTCGCTGCCCGATCCCTTTCCTTCCCTACGCCCGCCCGCCGGGCCGGTTCGTGAAGAGGCCCGCCTTACCCGGGACGGATCGACGCGAACGGGATGGACGCTATACTGACGGGCAATCCTCCGGATGCCGTGGCTTTGAGGAACGACGATGGGACGGAAGAAGAGCGATTCAGGGCGGCGCCGGGCAGTTCGGGCGACGGTGCAGAGATTGGAGAGCCTGGAACGGGCAGGGGTCACGCACCTTGGCAAGCCGGCTCGCACCTCGGCAGAGGGGGAACCTGAGGCGAGAACCGACGATCGCGCCGCCGCCCTGGCCGAGGTCCAGCGGGAGGTGGCCGCCTGCGCCCGCTGCAAGGAGCTGGCACGCACGCGCACGCAAACCGTGTTCGGGGTGGGGAGCCCGCACGCCCGGCTCGTCTTCGTCGGCGAGGCCCCCGGAGCAGACGAAGACCGCCAGGGTGAGCCTTTCGTGGGTGCCGCCGGGCAGCTTCTCACCCGGATTATCGAGGCATGCACGCTGCGGCGCGAAGACGTCTACATCGGCAACATCCTCCGCTGCCGCCCGCCCGACAACCGAAACCCGCTGCCCGCGGAAGCGGCCAATTGCCGGGAGTATCTCGACCGCACTCTGGCGATCATCCGGCCGGAGTTCATCTGCTGTCTGGGCACGGTGGCCGCCCAGAACCTGCTCGGCACGACCGAGTCGATCGGCCAACTGCGCGGCCGGATGCACGACTACGAGGGCATCCGGGTCGTGTGCACGTACCACCCCGCCTATCTGCTGCGGACCCCGTCGGCCAAGCGCAAGGTCTGGGAAGACATGCAGATGCTGATGGCCGAGATGGGCATCGAGCTGCCGCAGAAGTAGCGACGAACGTGCCTCGTCCCGCGCGGCTGCACGGCGAGCGACCGCACTTCACTCCTTCAACTGCTGTTCCAGCCGATCCACGTCAGCCCGCTCCGCGTCGGTCTTGGCCAGTCGGCGAGCCGCGGCCAAGGCGTCTGAGACGGCCTGGCTCGTCGACGCGTCGCGTGCCCGCTCCAGGCACTTGGCAAACGCCACCCGGCGGTCTTCCTCCATGCTGAGCAGTCGATCCAGCCGCGATCGCAGTTCCCGTATCTCACGCCGGCGGGAGAGGCCCGGCGAGCGACCGGCCAAGTCGTCGAGGTACTGGCGGGCGTCGTCCAGTCGCTCCTCCTCGATCATCTGCTCCACGTTGCCCACGTGCGGCGTAACCTTCGCGGATTGCCACCACAAAAGGCCCAGGATCAAGGAGACGATCGCGACGGGTGCCAGGAGGACAAGAGTGCCCAGGAGAAGACGCTTGCGCTTGATTTCCGGATAGTACTCTCCGGCCTCAGGCGCCAGCGCTGCGCGGGCAGCGGTGGGCTGTGAGGCTCCGAACGCCACGCCGGCATCGGCGCCACCCTCCTCGTCGAGCATGGCCACCATGCCGTCCCCGGCTCCCCCGGCGACCATCGTGGGGGATTCTTCGCCCATCGCCTCGTCCAGGGCGATCACCTGCGAGCCGCTTTCCGAGTCCTCGTCGTCGGCGCCTTCGTCCAGCGGGGTCAGGAGGAAGTCGTCGTCGGCTGGCTCCATCCCTGACCCGTCTGCTATCTCGGCATCCTCTGCCAGAAGCTCCTGTTCGGGCTCGATGCCGTGCTTGTCAGTGACCTCTCGTTCCGGCCGTATCACCGACGCAGAAGTGCGCCGGGTGGGCTCCCAAAGGGGCGGCTGTGCCTCCGGTTCCATGCCCGACGGGGATGTGCTCTCGGCGGGCTCGATACCCTGCGCGTCAGTCGCTTTGGCCGGCGGCGCCGGCGGCAGGGTGGGCGCTCCCGGCCGTCCGCGCGGCCTGAACGACGGGGCCGGGGGCTCCCCCGTCACACGCTCCTCTTCCGGCACGACCGAGGCCGGGCCGACGATGCCCACGCCGAGCCGCTGGAAATGCAGCCTCGCCAATTCCTCCGGCGGCAGGTCGGGGGGCCTCTGGGGCAACGGTTCTTCCCAATAGACGGGCCGGATGAACTTCCGCCTACCGCTCGCCAGCGCGTACTCCCACTCGCGTCGGACGTACGCCGAGTTCATCGAATTCCTGGACCAGAAGAGCTGGAAGACGTCGGCCTCGTCGATCATCTGCATCAGCCGATCGTTCCACACCTCGCCCGCGCGAAGCGTCCTCCAGTCCCGCAAATACTCGTCGCCCAACGCCTCCGCGTAGCGCTCGAACTGTTCGACGATCACCAGATCCTGGTGCGAATAGGAGGCGAAGATCTTGCGGTACGGCCGGGCGGTTTCCCGCTGTTCAGGTGGGCTTTCCGCAGGGCCGGCCGCGCTGCTGCTGACCTCGAACTTCAGGGGGACGTCGGCCAGGAGGATGGCGCCGAGGAACACGCTCATCCGCCCCCGCGCCGTCGTGCCGTCCAGTTCCGCGGACGCACAGAAGCGGAACGGTACCACGTACTCGTCTTCCACCCAGAGGATCGTCTGGCGCGGCGGGTTGAACTCCACGTTCTCCATCTCCGGGACGAACGTAATCTCGCCGCCTCGGGGAACGGCCTGGGTGCTGTCCTGGGTGGTCTCCTTGTACTCGCGAACCTGCGCACCAAGGATTTGTGCCACTCTGCGCCGCACTTTTTCGATCGGCTCCGGCTCCTCTTCCGGCGCCCCGGGACGCTTCTCCTCAAGATGCGCCGCGGCCAGAAGATCGTACCAGTCTTCCGGCTGGACGACCTTCGGCCGGAACACGCTGAACTGCACGTTTTCGTCCAGGTACGGCGGGTGCTCTTCAAACGGGTCCAAGAGCCGCCTGCCGCCACGAAGCTTGGCTTCAGGCACACGGAGACTTGCCACGGCCGCGAGGGTAGAAACCGTTCCACCCCGCCGGGCGTAAACCGCATAGGATCGGCCGAAGAATAACTTCCGTATTTGCGGAGTAGTAGGCACACGCCGTGTGCCGTAACCAGCGGACGGCACA
>Ga0307378_10001951_pt1 | contig 32573 bp, 32 predicted proteins | sample UN1MG_FD_202238 | JGI IMG/M metagenome (GOLD analysis project Ga0307378, IMG submission 202238) | Soil microbial communities from Risofladan, Vaasa, Finland - UN-1 | ecosystem: Environmental > Terrestrial > Soil > Coastal area > Acid sulfate soil | place: Finland: Risofladan, Vaasa | collected... | reverse complement strand
CTGCAGAAATGCATGGAACAAAATTACTCCTGAGCAGTTCTGTACCATCTGTCATGTGGAATGGATAACGCACGAGAAATAATCAGAATGCGTATGATAACGTTCTTAGAAGAGCGGATAAATGAACGGCGCAACAGCCGTACCGCCCAGCAGTACGAGCAAACCCAGAAGAAGCAGTACAATTAGTATAGGCAGCAACCACCACTTTTTATTGTGTTTGAGGAAGAACCAGAACTCTGCGAGCAATGGTGTTCGCTTTTGTTGTGATAACCTGTCGAATTCGCCGGATTGTTCCTGTCGAGAATTCTCAGACATTCGTATTCTCCAAATATTCCTTAGAACTGGTGGAAGTACTGCTCAAGCCCCTTTGGCGGCCGCCTGCTCAGCCAATAACTCTTTGCCGCCGGGTCAAACCTGCGATAAAGCGGGTCGCGGCCTATTAAGCGAAAGATAAAGCCCAGCGGCGCCAGCAGCAGAAAATAAAAGGCCGCCAGCACTATAAAGCTTACCACCCAGCCTATCGGCATTGTTAACAGTATCATACCAAGGTAAATCATCTTCGTCAACCTGAGCGAAATCATGCTGATTATAAAGACCAGAAAGCCAAAGGCAACGATAATCAAGAGCCATTGAACCGCAACGCCTTTAAGCAGATATAATAACAAAGAAATGATAACCGAGGCCGCCAGAGCGATTTTACCAAAATTTCGCAGTTGTTTGCTTTTCGGGTTCCAGTCTATTTCAATTAGCGACATCTTCTATTATTCCTCTTTAATCAAGCAAGTTAATCCAATTCAAACCGGGCTTTGTACCGGTCTATCTCGTGCTGTTTGGCCTGAGGTTGTTCTTCTTTGTAAAGCAACTGATTTTCCATCACTAAAACATCCATATTGGTCGCCATAAAGCAGCGGTACGCATGTTCGGGCAAGCAGACTATCGGCTCGCCCCGGATATTAAAACTCGTATTGATAATTATGGGGCAGCCCGTTTTTTCCTTAAACAGACTCATTAAACGATGCAGTTTCGGGTGACGCCGGGCATCAACGGTTTGAACACGCGCCGAGTAATCCACGTGTGTAATAGCCGGCATGACACTGCGTTTTGCCTTTAGTTTTTCCAGCCCTTTGAGTTTTTCGAGCGTCCCATCCGGCGATATGCGTTTGTCTTTGTGAATGGGCGCTACCAACAGCATGTATGGACTGTCTTCTTCCGGCCTCATCTGAAAATAATCCGCCACATCCTCGCGAAGCACGCAGGGAGCGAAAGGACGAAAAGACTCACGAAATTTTATCTTGAGGTTCATTACCGATTGCATCTTTTCACTTCTTGCATCACCAATAATACTGCGGTTGCCCAAAGCGCGGGGCCCAAACTCCATTCGTCCCTGAAACCAGCCGATTACTTTTTCCTGGTCGATTAAGTCTGCCACCTTGTCAAATAATTGCTCCTGGTCCTGATAGGAATGATACCTGGCATTAACAGAGTCAAGAAACAGCCGGATCTGTTCATTACTATAAGCAGGCCCAAGCAGGGACGCTTGCTGTCTGTCATGGCCGTCAACTTTCCGCTCATTGTTCAGCAATTGATACCATACAAACAAGGCTGCTCCCAGCGCGCCTCCGGCATCTCCGGCGGCAGGCTGAATCCAGATATTATCGAAAGGCCCTTCACGAAGAATACGGCCGTTACCTACGCAGTTCAGAGCTACGCCGCCGGCTAATACCAGATTATTCATCCCGGTTTGGCGATGCACATGCCTGACAGCTCGGAGCATAATTTCTTCCGTGACGACCTGGATGGAGGCTGCAATGTCCATTTCCCGCTGTGTCAACGGTGATTCGGGCTTTCGAGCCGGTCCACTAAAGAGCTTTTCAAACTTCGAATCGGTCATTACGGTTTTATGACAGTAAGGAAAGTATGACATGTCCAGCCTGAATGAGCCGTCTTCTTTGAGGTCAATCAGCCTTTCTAATATGAGTTCTGAGTATTTTGGTTCACCATACGGTGCCAGGCCCATAAGTTTGTATTCACCCGAGTTGACCCGAAAACCAGTGAAGTAGGTAAAAGCCGAATAAAGCAACCCGAGAGAATGAGGGAAATGCATCACGTCTGTCAGTTCGATTTTGTTGCCCCTGCCTGTGCCAAAGCCGGCTGTATCCCATTCGCCAACCCCATCCATTGTCAAAATGGCAGCCTCATCAAAAGGACTGGGAAAAAAGGCACTTGCGGCGTGGGATTCGTGGTGTTCCGTGAAAACATAGCGGCCCTTGAACTTGTTCTGTAAAGCCCTATCCATTTCCCGGGGCAAATGCAGCTTTTGCCGCAGCCATAACGGCATACCCATAAAAAATTGCTTAAAACCTCGGGGAGCATAACCTATATAGGTTTCGAGCAGTCTTTCAAATTTTCTCAGCGGCTTCTCATAAAAGACCACATAATCGATCTCTTCGGCAGTCAGCCGCCCGGCCTCAAGACAATACTCAACCGCATTTGTCGGGAATCGGCTGTCATGCTTGATTCGTGTAAATCGTTCCTCCTGAGCGGCGGCTATAATTTCCCCGTCACGCACAAACGCGGCAGCACTGTCATGGTAGAAGGCCGATATTCCCAAAATATTCATACTGTTATATCCATTTAATCTATATTACCCTTTTTATCTATTTTACTCTCAGTTTCACTCCTCACAGGGGCGATCAGTGCCAATATATACACAATAATAGAGGCAATAAAGAAGGCAACACATACTATTTTCACCTGTTTTTCGCTAATGAGGTTTTTATAGACACGATTAGTGAAGGTATATATACAATAACTCGTGATTTTCCATAATGATAATGTTTTGTTCGGCCAGAATATTCTTGCATCAAAGCGGTATATCCCATCGATCAACACGTGCAGACACGCACCCAGAATACCGGATATAGCCATCTTCCAGAAAGAGGGTTCGTAGGATATTCGAAGCACGCACATTATTTTTTTGAACAAGTGGCGTAACGGATACGCCGCCGTGCCCCAGAGCATGCCTACTACTGCCCCTCCCAACAGAGTATGACAATATCGGTGTATCGGCCATCCGAGCCCAAGGCCAATTATTACCAAAACCTCAACATCCACAATCACGTTTGCCAGAACAAATACCGGGATGTCAATCCACTTTCTAAAGACCAGCCCCAAAAATCCGCTGGGTCCAAAATGATACGGTGTGATCGGCATGACATTTTCGCAGAATCTACTTCGTCAACTACGGCTCATTCTCCCAATCATGAATAAATTGAGATTTCCCATATCTTTCTCTATCCTTGCCCAGTTACACCACCGAATCTCTTCGTCGGCTAATCAGACCCAATAGATGATAAACTCACTAATTGAATTGTCGTATCAAGCAGGCCCGAATCCCGGAGGCCGCGTTTAATTTCTAACGTTCTAATGCCTATGGTCAATTCCGAGGATTCTATCTTCAGTAGAAACTGGATTAACTGATCCAGGGTAATGCTCTGTAACTTTATTTCAATAGTTTTTTGCTCATATACATCCTTGACCGTCATGGTAGATGGTTTCATATAAACGACTTTCTGCATGAGGCCGCTGTCTTTTTGCATACGTTCGACAAAAGACAAGATTTTCCTTTCTTCAGGCTGACGTCCCATCTCTAATCGTATTTTCTCTAATTCTATCGAGACAGCTTTGTACTGTTCACTCTTAGCTCGTAACTCACCCAATAATTGCTGTTTATCAGACACTACACGTCTAAGCGTTCTAACCCGGCCGATTGCAGGTCTGACAAAAACCTGAAACGAAACAATCAATCCAAAAAGGACTGCTCCGGCAGCTATGGTCTGTTTTTCTCTTTGTGTTAAGTTCATGTTTTAGCTATTTCAACACTATTGTAATTGAAAGCGTAAAACGTACCCCGCTGCTTTGGGGTTCGACATCTATACTCAATAGCTCTACTGTATTAAAATCGGAAACCTGACGTAAGAGACTCATCAGGTTATCCACAGACTCAAAGGAAGCAGCAACCCCTGTCAATCGAACCGACTTAGGAGCCATTGAAATATCATTAATACGAACATCCTGATCCGGTGTTATTTTTTCGCTTATAGTCTGCAGAACCCTAAGCGGCAATACTCTGTCACTGAGTCCGGCTGCAAGGGCATTGTATTGGGCCTGTGATGTTTCCAACTGTTCGTTCATCTGCGCAAGCTCGTTTACAATCTTCTTTTCTTCCGGAAGAGTCTGTACGAACACCTCGCGAATCTGCTTTTTTACAAGCTCTCGCTGGTTTTCAAGATTATTAAGTTCGTAGAAAAGCATTGCCACCAACAAGGCCCCAATGACAAGAAGCAAGGCCCCGGCAATATACAGACCTCGTTTTATTTCCACCGTCTGGTCCGACCTGAATTCATCTATAGCGAGAAAGTTTAGTACATCAGGAATTTCATTAGTTCCTATCAGCGCTAAGCCTGTAGCAATTACAATATCGGGATTTGGCTGCTGCTGCTCAGAACAATCTATCTTTGCAAAAGGATTTAATGCAACTACCTCACAATTCATTGATTCCGGTAATCTCGCAAATAAGTCGTCAAGAAGCTTGTTAGTTGAGCTTATAAAAACTTTTCGCCTGGTATCGGTATCTGAGACAAATATCGCCCGTAAGGTCATTTCAATCTCACGTGTTAACACTTGCACCGGTGTTAACGGTGTATCGCCATCAGCCTCAGCCAAATCCTGACTGTCAAAATGTCTGACGCAAACAAGTCTGCCTTTTTCACTTATTGCCAGGATTATCCTGGAATTATCAGCATGGATAATCACAGAAGGAGTGTTATCAATCAGATTATCACTTAAGGATGCAGCCGCATAAAGCGCGAAAACATCGGCCGTAACTGTCGAACATTTGAGATGTGCTTCTTTTATTGTTCCAACCCGACCCCGGAGTTCCGAACGGTTAATAGCACCAATGAGATATTCCCTGTCATCTCCTTTAAGTTCACGACCGCCGCAAATACCGGCAACAAGTTCGTCAAAAGGAATTGGGAAATCATCCTCGAGTTCAAATTTTATCAATTGCTGTACATCTTCATTTGCTGAAAGGTCCGTTCTGAAATTTTGAAAGAAAACCCTGTCAGCCGGTGCTGTTACTGTGACCTTCGCAGACATATCAAAATTCTCTTCGGTTAACATGCTGTTAATCAAAGCTCTGATATCTGTCGTAGATTTTTCTTCGGATGAACCGCTTTCATGCATTTTCCGGACACTCGCCCGTTCCAGAGAAAATTTACCTCCCGTAAAGCACAGTTGAACTACGCTGATTTTGTCTCTATTAATATCTATCCCTATCGACCGCTTCACAGAACTTCACCTTAACAGTTATTGCAGATTGTTGTCATTTTACATGCACCCGTCAGAGTTCTATGCGTAAAATTGTCTCTATTCGGGCGGTGCTACTGTCACTTCTAAGCACAATCTGAACTTTTCGTATAAACTGGCCGGCCACGCCGGTTACAGTTACATTATAATAATGATCCTTGGGTTTAACAGTTATTAATTCACGGACAGACTCATACACCTGGGGTGTCATACCAGGTACATTTTGCAGTTGTCCCACACTTACAAAGCGTTTGATCTTCCGTTGTTCAATAATACTCTTGGCCAGGGAAGGACTCATCTTTTCCGATAAACTCAGAATAACCATCGGCGAAGCTTCATTAATATTTATCTTACCATCGCCGTAAATGGTTAAATCTTGCTGAATTCCATCTACAGGTTCTATATTCTGAGTTTTATCACCGGCCCGCCCATGAAATATTACCTTGGTCATCCCTTTTACCAGCAACAGTTCATTCAGTGTTTCAAAAGGAGCATTTTTACATTTATACGGGTCAATAAGGTCCATGTAATAATTACTTTCAGCACCTTCGTTTTCTCTTTTTATGAAGGGCAGATATGTCACTTCATCGTCATAATCAACCCAATCGATTATGGCGGGAATCAAGCTGTAGCTGACAGGAGATTGCTCCTGAAATTGATAATTCAAAAGGTCAATTAGTTTCAGTATTTGGTCCACTCGGTGCCGTACAATTTTACCGTCAGATGTCTTAAGCATGTTTACGTTAATCTTACCGCTTTCATCGCTAACCAGTATGGTGCAATAACCGGTTTCAACCGGGACTTGAACTTCTCCCGAAAAAAGAGGGATGAATCTTTCATCAGAGAGTATATTTTCATTTTGTTTCAGGCTTGCCATTGCAATAGAAATACCGGCTTCGGCATAATTTAAGGCCTTAGAAGTATTATGAAAGTTATCAGAAAGATGAAGTTTCATCCGTGATTCATAATTGAATTCCAGGATAATCGTTACCAGGACGGATATTATCAACAGAACAGCAATTAAAACAAAACCTCTGTCTTTATTTTTTCTTATTTTTTTAATCATTTGATCTTTAATTATTACCGATACTTTGTAACATTTTATCGCTTTCTGTGGTCTTTTGAACTGTAACACCGCCGAACTTATTTGCCCTGCAAACTACCTGAACCGTAGATACAAACGACAAAGGCCCAACATCCTCAGATTGCATAACAAGTGATATCCTGACCGCTTTAGGTAATAATCCTTCCATATCATTCGAATTCCATTCCTTGAGCCATTCGTCCCCGTCGAAATACTCAACCGAAATCGCCTGTACGTTCTCCAGAACAACAAGCCAATTGTAATTATCCTTATCGACCTCGAATCCACCTATATATCTTCGTTTAGTTCTCAATAAAGTGTTCGTTGAGCTATCCAACATGTATTCGACTATAGCAAGACCTCCGAGGCTTTGCTCTCGTTTTGAGGCCACTGCTGAAGTTACGAATTGCAAAAAACTCCGCCCGGATGAAACTTCTCCGCCCTCAAATAAAGATGCATCTTCCTGTTTGAGGCGTTCTTTTTCGCCGGTTCGAATATTGTTTGTTGCAGGCTGTGGAGATTTATCCTGGTAACCGGCATAGCTGCAGCGTATTTCCGACGCTATCCTTTGCAAAAAGACTTTTGCCTGCTGCTGCAAAGCATGTTTTGGTTTAGAATGCGCCAAAGCCCTCGTGGCTGCCGTATAAGTACCGTAAACACTTCCTAAAATCAGTACAAGCATGCTTAAAGCTATGATAATCTCCAATAAGGTGAAAGCTTCTCTTTTAGCTGTTCTTTCGGGCATTTTCATATCAGATCGCACCGGCCTTAGTCACAGTCTTGTCGATGAAAACATAAGTCGTCAAAGATATCTGTTTTTGGCTTTGACCTTCGGGCCACATCACAGTAACCGTCACCTTACGCAGGCCGGTCGGATTTGTCTCTTGAAGCTCTTCGATATATGCTTCAGTTACTTTTGACTGCCAGTCGAAAACAATCTCTTTTTCCCGGCTTTCGACACTTCCTTTGTCCGTACCGATTTTAATGTCATTCTGAGAAATTACTTCCGCAAGCCTGGCGTTTCCTATGAGTGTTGCCTGAGATAAATTCCACGCCGAATCAGTCATAAGAATGCTTGCAGTAAGTAAATGCAGAAGAGGTACCAGGCCGATTACCGTGATGGCCAGGGCAATCAGCACTTCTATCAGAGTAAACGCTCTGATTGTGCGAAGAGACAATAATTTGGTTTCACTATTCTTGCACATCTTCAATCTGTTTATTCAAACACCTCAAGCGTTTCAACGTAACCCAGCATCTCGTGCATAACAATGCTCATTTTCCTTCCTTGAGAGGAAGCCACATAAACTGTTACAGGCTCAATCCAGCCCTGTGGACTAAATTCTATGGTGACAACATCCTCCAAATCACTCTTAAAATCTGGAAATTCTATACCAGAAAATTGTATGCCCTCAGGAAGCCGGCCCTTTAAAGTAAGCCCATCAGTGATCGGCATCAGCTTGCCATCCGGCGTGTGGGCCGTTACCCAATACGTTCCCTGCTCTATATTAAAGTGAAGCAGGTGTCTTAAGTGTGTAGAAACAGCTCTTTGATGGGCATATTCGGCAACACCGGCAATTTTGCTGACACTGCTTCTAAGTCGCTGTTGATCCAACAAACCATTAGAAAACTTCGGAAACACAACCGTTACACAGGCAGCTATAATCAAAAGAATTACTGCCAGTTCGACCAGCGTAAATCCACCTTGGCGCCATTGCATGAGTGATTACTCCTGGTCAATGTTCCAACTCTCGATATCTGCATCATCGCCGGAGCCGCCATCTTCTCCGTCCTTGCCGTATGATTCTATTTCATAATCCTCACCATGCACGCCGGGACAAAGATACATATATGGATTACCCCAGGGATCTAAAGGGACCTTGCCTCCTTCTATATACCCGCCCTGTTTCCATCCTCTCAAGCCGGGATCGTTTATGAGAGCTTCCAAACTTTGTGAAGTTGTGGGGAATCGCCCCGTGTCCGTCTTGAAAAGCGCCAGCGCCGACTGAAAGTTTCTTATCTGAACTTTTGCTTTTAATCTTCGTGCCTGCTCGGGCCTGTCCAGAATCTTCGGCATTATAATTGTGGCCAGAAGCCCGAGGATGACTATTACTACCATTAATTCTATCAAGGTAAAACCGGGCAGATAAACACGGCGTTCTGAATATCTCAATATTTTCATTTTTATGTTCTCCTAAGCTATAGCACGATTAATATCAAAAATTGGCATTAAAATCGCAAGAACGATGAATCCGACAATAATCCCCAACAGAACAATCATTGCCGGCTCAAGCAGCGACGTTAGCGCCTTTACCGTTACCTCAACATCATTATCAAAAGCATCTGCAACATTTGTAAGCCCTTCTTCGATACCGCCGCTTTTCTCACCGGCGGAAATCATGTGAATAACGATAGGTGGAAAAACTCCGCTTCTTCGGAACGATTCGGCGATGCCCGCTCCGTGGCTTATGGCATCTTTGGCTTCATCAACCACGTCGGAAATGACCGTATTACCTATCACCTGCCTGGAAAGGTCAAGTGTCTCAACTATTGAAAGCCCGCTGGCTAAAAGTACCGCCAATGTTCGCGAAAAGCGGGATATTGCTATCTTTCGGTTAAGATTGCCAAACAGCGGCAATTTCAACTTTATTTGATCCCAAGCTCTTCGGCCTTTTGTTGTCTTTGACCAGAATATCGGAGCAATTATAATTACAATCAGCATAATTATAAAAAACCAGAAGTAATTCTGAATAAGATTACTTATTCTCATTAACATAACAGTCGGCCATGGAAGCTGACGATTCATCTCAAGAAACAGTTTTGTAATACTGGGAATTACATATGTGAATATAAACGCTATGACACTTACACCCACGATTGCCATAAATAAGGGATAAGCCATGGCAGCTTTTACCTTGTTAGTAAGATTAGTGCGTCTTTCCGCTATTTCAGCCAATCGCAACAGGACATTTTCCAGAGTTCCCGTAGCCTCCCCGGCCCTTATCATGCTGACGAAGACTTCCGAGAAAACAGCCGGGTATTCAGCCATGGCTTTTGCCAACGGCATACCTTCATTAACCCTGTCACGTATTGGCGCAAAGACTTTTGCCAAAGGCTGAGTCGATAGCTGCTCAACCAAAGCGGACAAGGCGGGCACAAGCGGAATGCCCGCATGCAGCAAGGTCGCCAGTTGTCTTGTGGCAACCGCAACATCTCTTTGTTTTATCCTGCGAAAGCTGATAGTCCTTGAACCGGCGCCGAGCTGCCGATGAATATCTTTCTGCACACTTGTGATTTCCAGAAGATGTACTTTGGCCGTACGAAGTGTCCTTCTTGCCTCTGCAATCGAGGCCGCATCGATCGTTCCATGTTTCTTCTGGCCTGTGCTGTTTAACTCTATATATTTAAATAGAGGCATGTATTATCATTCCTTAATCAATCAAACTGCCGCATCCTGTGCCACACGTAGAACTTCTTCAATAGTTGTTTCACCTGAGAAGGCTTTTCTCAGGCCATCCTGGCGTAATGTAAACATACCTTTTTTTATGGCTATCTGTTTTATCAGATTTGAACCGGCATTGGCCATAATCGATTCTCTTATCTCATCGTCAATCGTCATCAATTCGAATATTCCCTCTCGTCCCATATATCCGGTACCGATACAATTCGGACATCCTTTGCCTTGATAGAGATTTTCTTTACGATGCTGTAATTGGGCATCGAATACTTCCAGCTCTTCTTCGCTTGGTGTGTAGGGAGCCTTGCACTGTGGGCAGATAATCCTTACCAGCCTTTGTGCCATTATCCCTATAACAGAAGAGCAAACCAGATAAGGCTCAATCCCCATATCAATCAAACGGGTTATAGCACTCGCAGAGTCATTTGTGTGGAGCGTACTTAAAACCAGATGTCCTGTTAAAGCCGCCTGGATGGCGATTTGGGCAGTTTCAAGATCACGGATTTCTCCAATCATAATTACGTCCGGGTCCTGCCTGAGAATATGCCGCAGGTAATTCGCGAAAGTCAGGCCTATCTTTGGATGTATTTGCATCTGACCAATCCCGGCAAGCTTGTATTCTATCGGGTCCTCAACCGTCATAATGTTCCGAACTTCCGTGTTCAGCTCGCCAAGAACACTATACAACGTTGTTGTTTTACCGCTGCCGGTAGGCCCTGTTAAAAGAATTATCCCGTGAGGTATATGAATAAGTCGGTGAAATTCCTTTTCTGTGTCCGCAGTAAATCCTAACTGGCTGAGGCCGAAACGTGCGCCGCTCTTGTCCAAAAGCCGCAGAACAACACGTTCGCCTTCAGAGCTGGGTACGGTCGAGACCCGGATGTCAATTTCATTATCACTTATTTTAATCCTGCTTCGCCCATCCTGCGGAAGTCTGCGTTCGGCAATGTTTAAATTTGCCATAACTTTCAGGCGTGATACCAACGCAGCAACATACTGTTTCGGAAGAGTAAATCTGTTATGTAACACACCGTCTATACGAAAACGAACAGTCACCTCATCCTCATACGGCTCAATATGTATGTCACTCGCTCGAGCCTGTACAGCCTGAAAAAAAATAGTATTAACCAATTTAACAACCGGCGCTCTGTTAGCCAGGTCCAAAAGGTCTTCTGAGGCGGACCCCGAAGTCAAACCGGCAAAATCCATGCTATCGTCCAGTTCGGTTAATGCCTCTGTGGCAGAGCCTTCACTTTGATAATAATAGTGGCTAAGCCTGTCTTCAATCACAGAAGGCGCACAAATAATCCTCTTGCAGCGAACGCCGAGCATTTTAACGACGGCATCGAATGCCATTACATCAAGCGGATCGCTCACAGCAATACTAACCGTTTCCTCCGCCCCGTTAAACGGGAGAATCTTGTGTTTTTTCAAGAATTCAATCGGCAAATTTGCAACTAAGTCTTTGTTGAGTTCTCTCTGTGGTATATTATCTAAATAAGAAAGCCCCCATTGTTGAGCCAGGGCTTTGAGAACCTCGATCTCAGTGACATGGCCGGCCCTGATTAATATTCGACCGATTCTTTGGCCTTGATTTTCATTTGTTTGCAGCAGTAGAGCATCGGTTAATTGCTGCTCTGCAAGCGAGGTTTGCCGTAATAGTATCTGTCCTAATAATTCCAACTTCATATTCTCATTCTCTTATTTATCGCCGGCCTTGTTAGCATTCGGTATTAATAGCTGTTCTCGCAGCACTGGATTAGGACTTGATTCAGGTTTTCATTAGTGAGCATCTAAAACAAAAAACTTAATTCCTCTTCAATACCTGCTTCCGGTCGTAATGTCTGCCGTTTTTTCAGTTCCGTTATTTGTTCGATGGCCTCCCTGGTTGTCAAAACATGGGGAGTTATAAAAAGAAGCAGATTCGTTTTTTGGATACGGTCTCTATCGACCCTAAATAATCCTCCGATGAGTGGTAAATCTCCGAGTAATGGTATCTTTTTCACAAGAGTTTCCTTGTCATCCCGTATCAATCCACCTATGACAACAGTTGCACCGCCCGGGATAGAAATAACGGTTTTAACATTCCGAGTGGCCGTTGTCGGTGTGTCGCCACTTATTACACCGGTCGCCGCTGAGGGTACGAGTTTACTAAAGCTCGCATCAACTTCAAGACGTACATAATCACCAGGACTTATGTGGGGCGTGACTGTTAATTCGATACCAACATCCTTAAAATCGTACGTTTGAATTTTAGTAGGCGTAGCCGGGTCAATTTCTGTAACACGCGAATCTCTCACATAGGGAACATTGTCGGCTACTATGATAGTTGCCTCTTGATGATTGGAAGTAAGCACATGCGGCGTTGAAAGAACGTTAACTCCTGTCTGTTTTTCAAGGGCTTTTAAAACGGCACCAATTGTTGCCTGCCCCCCGACCTTTTTATGTACACCGATAGCCAGACCTTCAAGGTCGCCCGACGCCGCTTCAACCCTGGGGCCAAGGTTTGTCAGTGCGAAACCGCGTACACTATCAGCGATTGCCTGGTCAAGTGTCGCCCAGTCAACACCGATTTCTTTTAAGACTTCTTCGCTAACTTCGATTATCTGGAACTCAACCAGTACCTGCTCACGGACCACATCTAATTTCCCAATTATATCTTCGACAATCTTGTAGTACTGAGATGAAGCCACAATAATGAGCGAGTTTGTATTTTCGTCCGCGGTTATCTGCAAAGGCTCACGGGATTCGATTTTGCCGCCTGATACCAGTTGCCCCAATACTGTTGAAAGCGATTTTACAAGATCAGCAGCTTCTGCATGGTTAAGATAAATTACATGTACGTTACTCGCTTCAACGGGACGTTCGACATCTAATTCTGTGACAAGGTCCCTGATTATTTCGGTATCTTCAGGATTTGCCAACACAATCAAAGAATTGGTCCGTTCATCGGGCAAAATCTTCAACGTAGCCCCCGCCCCTCCGGGAACGGCCCTTGCCACCCTGCCGCCGGCACCGGATGCTGCTACAGCACTTTCTTGCATAATCTGTTTAATCTGTTCGCTAATCGTATTAGCGGAACCATATTGAAGACGGAGCAAGGCAATACTCTCTTTTGCCCCTTCAGTATCAAGCTCCTGAATAAGCTTTGCCATCCTGTAGATATTTGACGAAGTATCGGTTAAAACAATTGAGTTTGACTGAACATACGTCGTTAAATTGCCTCCGGTGGATACTAACGGTGTAAGTGAGCTGCTTAGCTCTGTAATGTTAGCAAAACGTATTGGAATAATTTGTGTTACGACAGTGTCGTTTTGGGGTATTAAATCAGGATTACCACCAACGCGTATTAAGATATTGCTTTTTGACGCCTCTGCACGAGGAATAATTTTGACTATCCTTCCTGCAGGCACAGCGGCATAACCCTTGACTTGCAGTACAGACTCGAATACTTCATAGACCTCTCCAAGCCGTATCTTGGTCGGGGAAATAAGTGTAACGGTACCACGAATATTGTCATCAATAAGAAAATTAATCCCTGTAAGCTCACCGATAGTCTTGATAAAAATTTTAGTATCCACCTGGTCAAAATCCAGTGATATCAGTTTATCTGCCATGCCCGGTTTAAGGAGTTCCGGCATATATACTTCCGGACCTGTTATCTTTGTAGATTTGCCGGATACTCGGCTCTTCGACTGATTTGCATGACATACTGATGATTGCAGCTCCACCATCAGAAAATAACTACAAAGCAATAAAGGAATTTTTACACTCCATAATCTCGATTGTAGTGTATCATATAATATTGACATAATTCACGCTCTTGATTAATTAATAATATCAGATTGTACAATCGTTACTTAATCCCAAACGAAAGCTTCTTCTCTTGTTGACCCCGCAAAAGTTGAATGTCTATTGAAGATTGCGACCTTGCTTTTCTAAGAATCTGGAAAGCCTTTCGCCTGTTGGTTACCGTGCTGCCATTTATGTTCTGGATAACATCACCATTCTCAAATCCTACGTACCTGGCCATACTCAAATCTTCCAAACCTGTGATACGTACACCTTTCTCCTGACCATCTTCCAAATAAGGAGCTACTTCAACCTTTTTTAAAATGGCCTCCATCCCCCCTATTCTTGCAAGAAACGCTTTCTTGTTTATTTCTCGTTCAGTAGGCGAAATAATATTTACAGCCTCACCAGCATCGGGTTTTTGAGCAATCACCGGTTCGGTACTTTTTTCAACTCGGCCTAAAATTCCATCAGCTACATACAAGTTTAAAACCTCACGTTGTCCTGCATTGAAGAGAACTATTTTATTCCGCTCAATTCTTCCAATTTGTACCCCCCCAATAATATCTCCGGTCTTATACAGATCCTGTATTTTAGTTTTTACGTTTTCAATCACAGCACAGGCTACTTCCTCATCTCCTGCAACTGTCGCAAGCAACCGAAGTTGTGCTTTAAGAACAGAAATCGAATTCTCTTGTGTTTCTTGTTCCGGATTCACCTTAGCTGAATTCCATCCTGAAGAGCCGAAAATGTTCCGCTCAATAATAATATCAGGATTATCTGCCTGTACCGGGTCTTTACTAACTGCAATTTTTTCTCCATCAGTGGTGGAAATTGGCTCTACAATGGCACTTTGCCCCCTATCGTTACCAAAGATAAAAACGGCTACTATATACACCAGGATTACCAGCAAAACTATATTCGTAATCCACAATATTCTTGGTATTTCGAAAATGCTCTTCATACTCTATCACAATATTGAAAATTCTCTTCACGTTTACTGCTGCCAAACCACCTAAGTTAACACTGCAGCGATTAAGCCATAAAAAACATTAGCTAAACCGTGAAACAAGACCGGTGCTAACAGCGATTTAGTCTTCACGAGCAACCAACCGAAAATCAATCCCGGTAAAAAAGTAATAATCGGCATTACACTCCCCAGAATTAAACAGTGTGATACAGCGAAGATAGTTGCTGATATTATTATACCAATTATTTCCAAAAATGCACGGGATTTTTGCACAGACATAGCTAATAAAGACAGTACATTGCATTGAAAATACCCCCTAAAGAAAATCTCTTCGGCGACTGCAACATACATGAATTGATAAGCCAACCATGAGAGCCAACGCCCCTCTGGGATTATCGGACTTAATGGTAACTGAACATTAAGGTGTTTCAGCAAAAAAATGCCTAACAAAAGAAGGGGAAATACTATGACACAAGTTGCACAGAGCACACGCAAAATCAATCCAGGCCGCCCTACTCGCAGACCAATCTCAGCGAAACTTCTCTTCCTTAAACGGGTTGGGACTAAAGCTGCTGTTATTAATAAAAAGGGAGCCAGGAACCAGTCTCCTCTGCTATTTACATTGTTGCGCAAGAGCTTGATGAGCCATATCGTTACAATCGTAACACACAGCATCTCAATCAAAAGAAATATTCTGGCAACTCTTAATTTATCTCTGCCTTCAATCAAGACTTTCTACCCCACACAAAATAAAGCATCTGGCAACGGTGTTTGCCTGCATGTAGCAAAAAACTTGAAGGTCTCCCCTAACCAAAGGCGTTAACCTGTGCCACTTCTGCTGACGGGAACTACAACCAATTCGTTTGTCTGCTATTAATCGGTCATCTCCACTGTGAACGCTATTTGGACCCGGATAAGCTAGCGCAACGTTGTGGACTACTTCGCCAGGTAGAATTATTCCAACGTAACTACCACATAGGTATAATCTATTAACGTTTTACTGTTAACAACGTTGTTATTATTCTTAACTTCTAACTGGAGGGAATTTATCTTTTCGTTGGTATCAACCAGGCTTGTTATATCCCATGAGTCAACAGCCTCATTGGATTCTCCTATCTGCACCGGAGCCTTTATTGAAGCTAAAACAACCCGCCTAAACGGCCAGCCTCTGCCTATAGACCATTCTAATTTTCCCTGGGCAAATCGCTCTTCCTCGAAGTGTTCTACAAAAACTACGACCGACTTTATTAGAGTATTTGGTGGGATAGACATATCTGAAAAATCATAAGATGTAAATGAACCAAAGTTGGTTTCCAACCGGTTATTATCACTGGATTGGACAAGGTTGACTTTGTCGTCTGCTAATAACGTTTTTCTGCTTCTTTGATTATAACCATTCAATACCCCCAATTTAGTTACCTTGAATGGAGTCGGCTTTACGGTGATTGTAAATGATTGGGTAGCTACTGCCGGGATGCTGTTGCTATCTGCAACCTTCACTACCACTACCTCATTTGTCCCTTCCTTGTCACTCTCCGGCTGCCACAGTATCAATCCCGTCACGGGATTTATGGTCATATCGGCAGGTTTGGTTGATAAGGAGTACGTCAGGGTATCTCCCACGTCCGGGTCGATAGCGTCAACATCGTAGCTATATAATAAATCGGCGGTAGCCGTAGTTACAGGCTCAGAGGTAATCACCGGAGCTCCGGCCGAATAAGAGTCTGCCGTAGTGAAATGAGTCCCGGTGAAATTATCGGCGACAGGCTCTACCCTGAGTCTCATTATACTTCCGGACTGATCCCAGTCCTGTGGATTCTGCATATGGACGTGAAAACCGATTTGATAAATCTTGTCCGCTGACACCGAAGTTTTCGCAATCACCGTCTTTTCTGAATCTGCAAAACCCAATATAACCGGCTCATAGGTACATAGCTGGCCATTGCCCGTTGGTCCTATCAAAGCACCGGACACAAGCCTTTGCTTCATATCTGGTTCGCTTTGTCCGTTAACGGAAACCAGAGTCAGCTTCAGGGCAAACGTCTCATAACCGCGTATGTCAGTTCCCACTAATCTGCCTTCTCCACCTTTGCCGCTGGAGACTATGTCCAGCGAACGACAATCGGGACTATTGCTCGGAAAATATATATCGAATTCCACACCCGGGCCGGGCACAATCCTCTTGTCTTCCACATGGGCACCACCGCTATAGGCAATGTGCCAGTCCAGCAAAAGCAGTTGTTGCTCCGACAACGTCAAAAAGTGGCTGGCCGGAATCTCAACAGGCTCGACCTCTTCAACCGGCTTCTTTGAATGCGTGGTACAACCCGCTCCGCCAAGACAAAAAGCCAGTACGAACATTAACAGTTTATTTCTCACTGACAATCTTCCAGCTTCCAGTTTCTATAATCTGTTGTTGTCCCGATAATCCCTTTTGTAGCTCATTACAAAAGCGAGATAATTTATCTTTCTCTTCCTGACACTTTACGAAGTGACTTGAGAAACTTTTTTGGGACCTGATACCCCATACTACGTGCCCTATCAATGTCCTCCCACACTTTATCGTATTCTCCTTTGTTGTAGAATGCATTTGCACGGTCGTAGTATGCAGCAGCTAATCTTGGATTTGCCTCAATGGCCTTGGTAAACGGCGTTTTCTGAGGTGATTCGGATGCTGTTTGTTGAGGCCCTTTCAGAACATGAGGTTTCTCCTCGCGAATCATAATTTATCTCCTTTCACAAGAAAATAAACTTACTTTTCATCACTATACTATCCATCGGCCAGTTCAGGTTGCTACTTTATCAGAACATGGGGCTCAAAACGGCCATCAGCATTAGTTTACACCCTTTTTTTCAGTGTCTCTTCCGGCCCACAGGTTCACACAGAAGCCGCCGGATAGCACATCAGATACCCAATTAAACAACGAACTTGTCTTATCGTAGATCGCCATCAAACCGTCTTTGGGTGAGGGATTTGTCGTTCCTGACGATTCCGGTATTCAGACTGCCCTTTTGCCCTTTACTACTAGATTCTATGCACTGATGGCAAAAAAGAAAATAAGGTAACAACAATACCGTGGGGAAAGAAAAATAGCGAGCGTTCCTCCACAACCGCTCGCCATATAACTTACAGGGCCTTTGTTTTCAAATATGTTATCGTCAAAAAATAATGCTTCCTTAATTCGAGGTTAGAAAAAAAAACAATATTTCGGCACAAATCATCACCCTTACTGTATTCACTCTTAATATAGAACTACTAAAGGTAGTTCAATATCGGGGTGATGACGAGAACAAATCCATCTTTTCGGGCATATTCTCTGTTCCTCTGTTCCTCTGTTCCTCTGTTCCTCTGTTCCTCTGTTCCTCTGTTCCTCTGTTCCTCTGTTCAAGGTTAACAGTTTAAAAAATTTTGGTTTCGGCACAGTTGATTCTTTGATATTGTATTGTGTGGAAGTCGGACGTTTAATGTCAGGGAATTAGAAAGTGAGGTCAGATATGGATTGCCCGGTATGTGGTAAATCGATGGAGGATGAAAGTTTTGGTGATGTGCGGGTTGATGTTTGCAAGAAGGGGTGCAAAGGAATATGGTTTGACTGGCGAGAGTTGAAAGAGCTGGATGAGAGTCACGAGGGTGCCGGGGAGGCACTTGAAGAGGCATTAAAAAGTCCGCGGGCCAATGATGCCGGGCGCGGGCCGTTGAAGTGCCCGAAGTGCGGGATAGCGATGCATGCACACAAGTACAGCAGCGCCAAAGAAGTTAATGTGGACGAATGTTACGGGTGTGGAGGATTCTTCCTTGATAGCGGAGAGCTGCGAGAGATAAGAGAAAATTATATGAGTGGCGAAGAAAGAGATGCATATATCCAGAAGCTTGTGGCTGATACAACTATGGCTGGAGAGGCTGAGAAAGCCGGACTTAGAGCGGAAGCGTGCCGGATGTTCGGCGGCCTTCTGAGCAGAAGATGGCCTTTCGTTTGGCCGTGAGGTGACTTCTATTTTATGAATTGGTTGGCAGAGAGGTAAAGATGAAAAATTTGAAGGTGTTGATCTTAATTATTCTGTTTGGATTGGCTGTTTGTGGGTGCAGGAAAGAAAATGTGGATGTGGAAAAAGCACAGACGACAGAAGAAAAAATGAGAAAGGAGGCCGTTATGGGTATTACAATACAATGGCTGGGTCATGCGAGTTTCAGGATTTGTTATGAAGATAAGATCATATATATTGATCCGTGGAAAATGAAGGAGTCGGCAGGCGATGCGACGCTGGTGCTTGTCAGTCACAGTCACTATGACCATTATTCACAGGAAGATATTGCCAAGGTAAGCGCGCCGGATGCGAAACTGATAGCTTCGGCTGATGTAATTGCAAAAGCGAAAGCAGGAGAGGCAATTCTGCCCGGGCTGACGGTCGCATTGGATGGTATTTGGTTAAAAGCTGTGGCTGCGTACAATCCTGATAAGCAATTTCATCCGAAGGGGAACAACTGGGTCGGCTTTATAATCGAGATTGGGTCAAAGCGGATTTATTACGCGGGCGATACCGACCTGACAGAGGAGATGAAGGTTCTTAAAGATATCGATGCAGCGCTGCTGCCTGTGGGAGGCACATACACAATGAACGCGAAGGAGGCAGCAGAGGCGACCATGCATATAAAGCCGAAGCTGGCTATACCCTATCACTGGGGTGATATTATCGGCGGGCGAAATGATGCCGAGCAGTTCGCCGAGTCAGCAGCGTGCGAGGTGAAGATTTTAGCACCCGGTGAGACGGTGACTATTGGGCAGTGAAAAGTGGCCTGGCCTATGTATTTTTCCGGGTGTGAGTTATATATTATTGAAATAGTATCGCTTTTGCTGGATAGAAAGCGGGAAGGAAGTGAGCGATGGAACAGGATGAACAATATTTAAGACTGCTTTCAATTTTTCATTATGTAGTAGGTGATTTTACAATCATACTATTGATGCGCCCATCGGTTAAGGAGCTGTTCGCGACCGAAGAAAATATTTAACAGGCTGAATGTATTAAGAGAGTATTGAGATTGTCGCGAAAGCCAATTCGACCTGTAAAGAGAAGGGGTGTTTTAATATAAAAACGGGTCAGGGCTAAATGGAGAGAAATTATGGTAAGGAAGAAAACAGAGCCGTGGTTTTTGTGGCCTTTTATGGCGGTATGGAATTTATTAGCCCTGGTACTGAATATAACCGGTCGTGTATTGGCAGGGATATTGGGAGTGGGATTGATGATTGTGGGAATTGCTCTTACTATGACGGTTGCCGGTGCGCCGGTTGGTATTCCGTTAGCAATTCTTGGTTTACTGCTGATTATACGGAGTATTTTTTAAGAATCGGTCTGAAAATACTGTAGTAAACTTCCGGTGGTTCGTTTGTTTATTTGGCGGGCAGATCGAGCATTTTTTGGCAGCGGGGGCACTTGACATTTTTGGATTTGAAATTAGGAGGGATTTTCAGTTTAAGCCCACATGCGCAGGTCAAAAATATAAATTGATTTACCCTTCGCATAATATCGCCGACCTGTCGCATCTGGGTTTCAGTGCGCTGCTCTTTTTTGGCTTTAACATCAGCTTCTCGTAAGGCAATATCTTCCTTGGTTAGAGCGGCAGCGGGGACGACTGTTTTTTTGTGGGTTACGTTCGTAAATGCATCCGAGTAGTCTTTGAAAGAAGCACCCTGGGACATATTTCTCAGAATCTTAACCCTTTCGGAAATCGGCGGATGTGTGCTTGTCAGGTCGGATAATTTCCTCTGCTTTTTTTTCTTGAAAGGATTGGCGATGTACATCGGCGCGGTAACTTTGTTGACAGAAGCTAATTGTGGTGATGGATCATTGGCAATTTTCTCAAGGGCGCTGGCGAGGCCTTCCGGATAGCGGGTTAACCTGGCGCCGCCGGCATCGGCGAGATATTCACGTCTTCTCGAGAGTGCAAAGTATAACAAGTATGCCATTATCGGCGCCAGAATTGCGGCGACTATTGCCACTATCATCATAACAAGCTGTGCCTGGCCGCCGCCTTTGCCGCCTGATGAATATCTTCGGCGCGAGCCCATCGAGCTGTAGAACATACCACGCAGAAAGACCTGCGAGAGTAAAACAATAGAGCCGAGCATTACGCCGGCGAGTGTAACAAAAAGAATGTCACGATGGACGATATGACTTATCTCATGCGCAATAACCCCCTGAAGCTCATCCCGGTTGAGCCGGCCTAAAAGCCCTGCGGTTACGGCGACCGATGCGGATTTTGGGCTTCGGCCGGTCGCAAAGGCGTTGGGGGCGGGGTCGTTTATGATATAAATTTTTGGCATTGCAGGCAGGCCTGCGGCGATTTTCATTTCTTCGACTATGTTGAATAACTGAGGATGCACGTCGTGTGTAACCGGTTTGGCCTTGCTTGCGGCCAGAAGGATCTGGTCGCCGCTCGAAAAACTTATTAAAGTGAGCACGAGCCAGATTGCTGTTGCAATTATCAGGCCGAAAAAACCACCTTCGGCGCCGAAGAAACCCATACCAATGACAAAGCCCAGGAGCAATAATACGACTGCCATTACCACCATCAGGGCGATGGAGCTTCTCTTGTTGGCTCTAATAAGTTCCCACATAGTTTTCGATTTATAGTCCTGCTAATGACACTTACAAAAAGTTTTCGGGCGCAATACTTCCTGCCGACGCCCTAAACAAGCTTTGGGGTGCCGCTGAAGAATTCTATTAATAATACAAAGCTGAATAATTATTAAAAACTTACCTTCGGGACTTCACGCTCGGCGGCAATTTCGATCTCGAAGAAATCACGTTTGACAAACTTGAACATACCGGCGACGATGTTCGAAGGGAACATCTGAATCTTGTTGTTGAAGAACAAGACCTGGTCGTTGTAGCTTTGCCTGGCAAAAGAGATTTTATTCTCAGTGCTGGTCAGCTCTTCCTGAAGCGCCAGGAAATTCTGATTTGCCTTTAAGTCGGGATAATTCTCAACGACCAGCATGAATTTGCTGAGAGCTTCGCCGAGAGCACCTTCGGCTTTTGAGGCGTCGCTTACTGTGTTGGCTCCCATAGCCTTGCTTCTTGCATTTGTAATGGCCTCAAAAGTGTCACGCTCGTGCTTCATGTAGCCTTTTGCGGTTTCGACAAGATTGGGAATTAAATCGTGCCGGCGTTTTAGCTGGACGTCAATCTGAGACCAGGCATTTTCGACCTGATTTCGCAGGCGAATTAAAGCATTGTAGATGCCGATGGCAAAAATAATGAACAAGGCCGGACCACCAAGCAAGACCAGGATAAGAATAACGAGCCATGCTGACATAGGTTTTCTCCTTTTATTGAAGGTACTTAGCCTGTTTTATGATTTCAATTTCTTCATTACTAATGCAATGGCAAGAATAACAACAGCGACGATGATTAATATAATGCTAAATTTACTCATGATTTTCTCCTTTCATTAAATGCGTTTTGTTATTTTTTTTACCGCGGTATTATACTCAATTTCCTTTTCGAATTGCCAGTTTTTTCCCACTCCGCCGGTCAGCCAGTCGAGAGTAAAGCTGGTAAAGATAATTTTCTCATACGGACTCTTTTGGCCGGCCTCGTATAAGCATGCGATGTTACCATCTGGAAGTATCGTCAGGCAGGAGTAGGCTGAGGGACCGGCATAAATCAGCTTCGAGACCGGCCATGACCTGCCCTCATCATAGCTCAGGCGGACTGTCATGTCCCGTCTGTTGCCTCTTTGGGCGTGTGCCGGGTTGGAAAACAGCAGGCGGTTCCTGTCGTGCTTCGAACGAAGAGTATAGCGCAGGAAACTTGCCTGACAGATTGGTTCGACCAATGCAGGGTCATGAGTAACTTTCGAGAAGGTGATGCCACCATCGTTACTGGTAGCAATTGCCCGAGTGGTCTTCGAACGGTCATAGTTTCGCATGTTGAGCATCAGTGTGCCGTTGTCCAGCTCGACTACCTGGCATTCGTTGACTTTAGGACTGACAACGCCCCCGATATACCATGATTTGCCGTGGTCGTCGCTGATTATTACGTGTGAATTGTATCCGTCCGGGTCATCCGCAGAGACGACACTGTGGTCGCAGGGTATGACCATTCGTCCTTTCCATGGGCCTTTTAGCAACTGGATACCCACGCCCGGGCCGGTTGCGTACCAGCGCCACTCGGGTCGTTTGGCTGTTGCGGTTATCTCGACGGGCTTCGACCATGTGAGACCGTCATTCTTACTTCGGCTCACCCAGACGCGGCGTGTGTCCCTGCCTGTGTTTTTTTTAATTTCGCCCTCACGGTCGTCGCCGTGGTTCCAGGTCATCAGCAGCCAGATGGTGCCGGTCTTACGGTTAACGACGGGGCAGGGATTGCCGCAGGTATTTTCTCTGTCATCCCAGACGACCTGCCGTCTGCTCCATGTCTTTCCCATATCTTCGGAACGTTTAACGAGCAGGTCAATGTCACCGCTATCCGATCGGCCTGATTTACGTCCCTCGCAAAATGCCAGCAGGGTTCCTTTTTTCGTGGCCAGAAGTGCGGGGATGCGATAGGTGTGATAGCCGTCTTCGCCGTTTACGAAGACGTCGGTATTGTGAAGTTGCTCAGGTGACGTTAATTCTTCGGATACCGCCGGAACGCTGGAGACAATGCAAGCGAGCAATAAAATGTAAACCAGTTGTAGTGCGTGTCTTTTCACAATTGTTACCTTATATTTCATCCGCCTGGCCATGTCCAAACATATCGGTTAAGAGTTTTTGGATTTTATTGTCCTGGTCTAAGTGTGCTCTTTCGAAGATATCCTGCAGCTCACCTTTATCGAACCAAAGGCCATCGGCTCTGCGGCATTTGTCGATAAGCAGAGCGGGTTTTGAAGAGCCGACTATAACCTTTTGCATTTTTTTGCTGCAAATGGGACATTTTCTTGTTTTTTCGCTGGGCATGGAATCGATTTTGAATGAGTCGAGTAGCTGTGCTGCCTTTTCCGGCTCGCCGAGCAGGAGTTCAAGCTCACCGGCGTCGAGCCATATGCCGCCGCAGTCGGTGCAGTAGTCGATTTCGACCTCCCGGAGCTCGAGGGTAATCATCGCATTTTTGCAAACCGGACAATCCATAGTTAAATACCCATGACAAATTTCTTTTGCCAGCTTTGCGAAATCATTGGTGATAATCTGTGATATTAACTGAATAATTCTACTATTAAGACGCAGAACATTATAGGAAAATTCAAAATTTAAAATTTATTTATTTTTTGTTTTTTTCCGGTGTCCTTGTTGTTGACAAAGCAACAGGTTGTAATTTTATATCGTCGATGTCGTGACGTCAAGAAGTGAATATATAGAAACTGTTTCTAATATAAAATTTGCGACACTGGTCTTTCGGATGGACTTCAAAGCACTGGATTTGCTATGCATTGTGGATTGGTAATTTCTTGAAATAATTGAAAACAAACCTTGAAGCAATGCTCGGATAAACTATAATTTGCAAAGTGGGATGATACATTACAATAATCTCGAAAAAGGGAAGAAGATCGCATGACCGATAATAAAGGCCCTGTCATTGCCAGGAACTTCATGAAAAAGTTGTCGAGAGTAGCGATTGAATCCATTCCGCTTGGGGAGACACTTCTGGAACAGGTCATTTGCAGAACTCTTACCGGTGACGCGGCCAACAAAGAGACGGCTAAGTTGCATTCGGCTTTGTCAGGAGTTTTGGAGAAACTCAAAGGACAAGATGTCAGGTTCATTGACATTATAGGTGAACTGGAAAAGGAGGTTGCTCTTAGGGAGGAAATAAGAGTTGAGATGGGCAAAATTGCGGCACTCATGGAAGATTTTGAAAATGCGGCAATTTCTGAAAGACTGGCAAGGGCTGTTGAGCATATGGATGTTGATGGTATGTTTGTCCATAATCTTCCCTATCCATCGATAGGTAAGTTGTTCAAAGGGCGGGAGAATGTGGTGGAGAAATTGCGTTCTAAGCTTGAGGCGGGAAGGGCGGTGACAATTACTCAAATGGAAGAGGTATGTAAAGCTGGTGGCGTGGGGAAGACTCGGCTGGCGGTGGAATACGGCTGGCGGGCACTCAAAGCGGGGAGATACTGGGGAGTATTTTTCGTACTTGCAGATACTCAGGGTAGTCTGAACAGGAATCTTGCCGGCCTTGCAGATGAGCATTTGTTGAATCTGCCGGAACACAATATCCCGGAGCAACCTGTCATTATAGAGGCAGTGTTGCAGGAGCTTGAGAAGCACACGGATTGGCTTTTGATACTCGATAATGTGGACTCGGAAGACATGGCCAAACGATTGTCTGAGGAGGTGCTTTCACGGCTGGCAGGTGGACATGTGCTTATAACTTCCTGCTGGTCAAACTGGCCGGATGAAATTGCAAATTTGCAGATAAATGGCTTGAATGAAGCAGAAGCAGTCGCATATCTGCTGGAGAGAACTGAAGGTGAGCGGAAGAAGCTGGGTGATGATGCAGGCTTTTCCGGCGAGGTCGCTAACAAGCTTGGCGGATATCCTGTGGCATTAGAGCAAGCCGCCTGTTACATTAATCGCTGCCATATAGGATTCGGTGATTTCTTAGAGGATTTTGACAAATCCGGAAAGAAAGTTCTTTCACAGCGCAGAAGAGATTTGATTAATAACCCCCCAGCGGTTCTGGCGACCTTGCAAACGATTGAAGAGCTGCTCGGTGCGGCCGAGCATAGTATTCTGCGGTTAGCCTGCTTTTTCTCACCTGAGCCGATACCTGTGGCACTTTTTGAAGCGCAGGCGGAGAGAATTAGCGAGGCGGCCTGGTTGTTGCCCCGGGAGATGCGGGCCGAATTTAAATCCGGCGGTGGTGAGGGCAAATTAGATGTCCGTGATTTGCTGTCCGAATTGGCTAACTGGTCTCTGATAACTCTTACGGATGATGGCTTTACTGTCCACAGAGTGGTTCAGGAATGTATTATATGCGGCATTACGAAGAATAAGCGTAAAGCCTGGCTTGAGTTAGCGCTGCATTTGATGAACGGCTATATTTGCAGTGTCCCCAGACCTGATGATGTTCGAGGCCGGCCTGTCTGGAATAGAGTTGAATCTCACGTAAGAGTTCTGGTGAGTCTTGCCGATGATTTTGACATCTCCGAACCAACAACCCGATTAATGAATGAATTGGGTCTGTATCTTAAGAGCCGGGGACGCTTATCAGAGGCTGAGCTATTATATCTGTGGGCACTGGAGGTTGATGAGAAGTCGTTCGGGCCTGAGCATCCCAATGTTGCTGTTCGCCTGAATAACCTTGCCCAGTTACTTGAAGGTACGAACCGTTTCGAGCAGGCTGAGTTTTTAATGCAGCGAGCATTGGAGATTGATGAGAAGTGGTTCGGGCCGGAGCATCCCAAAGTTGTCGTTCGCCTGAACAACCTTGCAGAGCTGCTGAGGGCTACGAGCCAACTAAGACAAGCCGAGCCTTTGTTGCGGAAAGTTATAAAGATTCTGGACAGAAACGGGGGTGAACGGCTTGAGAATTACTCAGCGACGCTGAATAATCTGGCACAGTTATTAAAAACAACAAATCGCTTAAAACAGGCTGAGCCCTTAATGCGTCGGGCATTGGAGATTGATGAAAGAAACTTAGATGCCGACCATCCTAAAGTTTCTGTTCGCCTGAATAATCTGGCGCAATTGCTTAAAGAGATGAATCGTTTTAAAGAGGCTGAACCTTTGATGCGGCTGTCGCTGGCGATTGATGAGAGGACGTTTGGTTCGGACCATCCCCAAATTTCTGGACGCCTGAATAATCTGGGGCAATTGCTTAAGAAGATGAACCGCTTAAGTGAGGCCGAGCCTTTGATGCGCCGTGCATTAGAGATAGATGAGAAATCATTTGGCCCGAACCATCCTGCCGTTGCTGTTCGTCTGAACAATCTGGCCCAGTTACTTCATGCGACGAAGCATTTCGGAGAAGCTGAGTTTTTGATGCGGCGTGCACTGGATATTGATGAAAAGCTGTCCGGTCCGGACCATCCCAAAGTTGCTATCCGCTTGAACAATCTGGCGGGATTGCTTGAAAGTACGAACCGCCTGGAACAGGCTGAGCCTTTGATGCGCAGGGCCGTAAAAATTTTGGAAAATTACGAAGGTAAGCCGCCTGGCAGTTATGCAGCGGCCCTGAACAACCTTGCGAATTTGCTTAAGGCGACAAACCGCATCGAGGAGTCAGAGCTTTTAATGCGTTGTGCGCTGGAGATTGACGAGGGATTGTTTGGGCCAAGCCATCCCAATGTTGCTGTTGACCTGAACAATCTGGCTCAGTTGCTTAAAGAGACGAAACATATTAGAAAAGCCAGAGCTTTGACGCGCCGGGCTCTTCAAATCCTTGAGGACAATCTGGGGCCGGAGCATCCGAAAAGTAAGGTCGTCCAAAGAAATCTTGAGAGCTTAGAATAGGTAATGTATGCGTATTTTGGTCGAGGGTGATTCTGTTTTCTCTTTCCTGAGCCGGTTTTCCGGTAAAAACAGGCAGTTATTCCCTCAAAGATTCAAGCGGTATTGTGCCGATATTTATTCATTGGAGTAGAAATATTTGTCCTTGACGAGAGCAATCTAATTGATTATTGATTGATAATTATTTGAAATCAATATACTTAAGGGCACGGGTAAATGATAGTTGACTGCCATACACATATAAATTGCGCTGCGGAAGATGTTGAGATGTCTGAGCATTTAGCGACCGTCGAGACGGTGGACAGGTGCATAGTATTGGCCGCCTCAGACGGGCCGAGCGAAGAGGTCAATAAGAAATTGGCCGAATATGTAAACAAATATAAAGAGAAAATGGTCGGCTTTGGGGTCATAGATCCGATAAAAGATAAAATCAGCGTTAATAAGCTGAAACCTATCATGGACAAACTGGAACTTCAGGGATTTGTTTTGCATTGTTGTGCAAAAGGTTTGCATCCTTCTCACAGCAGGGCGATGCGGTTTTATGAAGCGGCACAGGAGCTTGGTCTTCCTGTTTTCTTTCATAACGGCAATGGTGCTCTTGGTACGGATGACGTTCTGAGCTATGCACAGCCATACCTTTTGGATGAGGTGGCCCGGGGATTTCCGGCTTTGAAAATTATCATCGGAAATATGGGTATGCCCTTTATAGAGCAGACGTTATCGATAGTGGCCAAGCACAAGAATGTGTATGCGGATTTGACAATAAGACCGAGCAATGTCTGGCAAACTTACAATACAGTGGTGGCGGCGTACGAGCACACTGTAATGGATAAACTGCTGTTCGGTAGTGGATTCCCGTTGGGCAACGCAGGAGAGTGCATTGAAGCGCTGCTTGGTTTTAATATGCTTTTAGCTGATACGAATCTGCCGACGGTTCCACGCGGCAGTATTCGAAACATCATCGAACGTAACACGCTGGAGCTGCTCGGAATAAAAGATAAGAGCACAGAAACAAAAGAAGAAAAAACTGAAAAGACGAAAGAGCACAAGAGCGTACAGGCGTAAGGACACTAAAACGAGCAGGGAAAGCGGGAAGACAAGCAGCTATGGCTGAGCTTTTAGAAGAGCAAAGAGAAAGCTGGGGGACGCGTGGCGGATTTATTCTTGCGGCGATCGGCTCGGCTGTTGGCCTGGGTAATCTGTGGGGATTTCCTTATAAACTTTACAGCTATGGGGGCGGGGCATTTCTGATTCCGTATATAATCGCTCTGTTTCTGGTCGGCATTCCCATTATGATTCTTGAGTTCAGTATCGGCCATTATACCCAGCGGGCGGCACCTGATGCCTTTAAGCGCGGGCATAAGCGTTTTGAGATGGTTGGCTGGTGGGGAATTGTTCTTGCCTTTGTAATAATCACTTATTACCCGGTGATTCTGGCGTATTGTTTCAGTTTCCTGTGGTACAGTATCGTTGGGATTTTCACCGGTGGGGAGCTGCCATGGGCTGGTGAGGGAATCGAAGGGGTCGAGAACGCCAAGCTTTTTTTCAACGAGACATATCTGGGCAAAATCGATGGTCCGAGTCTTGGGTCTATTCGCTGGAACATTGTCTGGCCGCTGATTATTACCTGGGCGGCGATGTACTTTTGTATATTCAGAGGAGTTAAGCTTGTTGGTAAGATTGTTTGGCTTACCGTTCCTCTGCCCTGGCTGATGCTGCTTATCCTTACGGTACGCGGCCTGACTCTCGAAGGCAGTATGCAGGGCCTGGTGTACTATCTCGACCCTGTCTGGTCTGAGCTGGCAAAGCCGATTACCTGGCGATACGCGTTCGGGCAGGTTTTCTTTTCACTGAGTCTTGCCTACGGCGTTATGATTACTTATGCCAGCTTCCTTCACAGAAAAAGCGATATTAATAATAATGCGGCTATCATCAGTATTGCAGACTTTGCGACGAGTTTTGTAGCGGGACTCGCAGTGTTTGCCACATTGGGGGGAATGGCTTATGTGACGCAGCTCGGGGACAATCCGGTTGCGGTTGAAGCAGTAGCGGAGACGGGCCCTTCATTGGCTTTCGTTGCATTTCCGTATGCGCTGGCGCAATTGCCCTATTCGGCTTGGTTCAGCTTCGTTTTCTTCTTTGCGCTCGTAACGCTGGGGATTGACTCGGCCTTTTCAATGACCGAATCTATTCTTGCCAGTATTGTCGATAAGACCGGATGGCGCAGGAGCATTGTTCTGCCCGTGATGAGTGTTGTGGGATTTCTGTTTGGTCTGATTTATATTACGCAGGGGGGATTTAACTGGCTTGGCACCATCGACGGGTTTGTCAACGGCACGTGGGGCATAGCGTTTATGGGTTTGCTGGAATGTGTGGTTTTGGGCTGGCTGTGGCGCATAAGAACACTCCGGCGGCATGCTAACAGCCGAAGCGACTGGAGGTTGGGGCCGTGGTGGGATTATTTGATACGCCTGGTGATTCCAGTTGTCCTTGGCGCACTTTTCTTCTGGCAGCTTTTCGACGACATCTTTGGGAATGGATTCCTGAGGACATCTGAAGGCGAGTGGATATTACCAAACTGCGTCGGTCTGAGTATTGTGGCGTTAGTACCTGTGGTAGCTGTTATTTTAAGCATGACCAGAGGCCGTAAAGACATCGAAGAGCAGGAGAACCCTGAGCGGAACCTAATCGTTGGAGGCAGACGCGAAGGAACAATCGCGTTTGTTGCCGCTTCGATTATTGCAGTCTTGCTCGTTCTTTGGCTTGTGGTCCCAATGCCGCAGACAATAAAACAGGTTATCCTTTGGCTTTCATTGTCCGGCGGCGTAATTGCAATGCTGTTGAGCAACTATGTTCTGGATAAACACCATACTTCAACGAGCCAGGCGTCCTGGGCGGCAAGATGGGCGGGGATAATAGCCACTATGGACACAAGTGCATCAATAGCGATAATCCTGATGGGCCTGGCGAAGACGGAGGAAGCTGAGGTAACTGCTGCACCGATTCGCGATACACTAAGCGGCGTTTCTTATATCATTCTTGCGGTTGTGTTCCTGATCATCATTGGCGGCCTGGGATGGTGTTTTTATCGAGCCTTGGCAGCCGCTAAGGATTCAGGAATCCAGCATCCTGATGAGATTGGTGATTGAAAAGTGCCTTTTAACTTTAGTTCACTTTAGCTCACTTTAGGCACTTTAAAAACTATTTGTTCGCGGCAGATGTAAAAATACCAAGTAATTCACCGCATTCTTCATATTCCCACTTAACTTGTTCCCGGGATAACCAATTTAGCTTTACAATTATTTCCAGCCAGTATTGTGTTTCACTGGCTTCACTTTCACAAATCCTAATCTTGTTTCTAAAATCAGCCTTACTTCTTGCCCGATTGGCTTCTCGATAATTTGCACCGATGGATGTTCCGGACTTTGTAATCTGAGTTTTTATTACCTTTGCTTCGGAGGTATTTGGTAAAGTTATTGATAAATGAATGATACGAATGGCAAATTCCCTTGTCCGGTTTTCAAGTTCCCTGCCAAATTCTTTATTATCCATAACTTTAGCCCACTTTAGGCACTTTAGTTCACTCTAGTTCACTTTAGTCACTTTAGTTCACTTTAGTCACTTTAAGCACTTTAGCTCACTTTATTTAGGTTTAAAACCTTTAACGCCATTGCCCGTATATTTGTCGCAGGCCTTTTCAATATCCACATCGCTTATATTCGCTAATGTACACAGCCAGGCCATGACGTCGGCGAATTCCTCCTCTTTATTTTTTTGGTCATCGGATGCCAGCGCAGTGGCGAGCTCTCCGATCTCTTCGATAAACCACATAAACGTACCGGGAATACCTCTTTCACGGTCTCTCTTCTCGTATTTACGAGAAATCAAACTTTGAAATTCGCTGATAGTCATCTTAATCTCCGTCAAGATACACCAAGGTTGAAAAACACATGAGAACTCACAGGATTATTATGTTTTTACCCCCCAAATTGCAAGAACATTTACATCTGAACCGAAAAAAATCACACAGGATAATTCGTGACAAAAAGACTCACGTGTGCTAAGCTAAACCTTACGGATGGTAGCTTTGTAGGTTGTGTACTTCACAACGGTTCTTTTGGCGCATCTGTTTGGAAGAGCCCTATGCGAGAAAACGAGACGACCTCAATGAAAGGGAGAAATAAATGAGGTGGCCATGCCCAAATTACTGTAAGTTTATATGAGTATGATGATGGTTGGGTTAACATCTTAGACTTGAATATTTTATAAGGAATAAAACACAGTTGCTCGGCCTCGGTGCGGTGATGTTGAGAAGAAGACGCTAAAACTATTTTATATTGTCTTCATATCGTTCGAGAAATATAAACAGAGGTGGGACAATCTTAACCAAACAATCAATTATCGACATTCAATTGAAGTCTCCTTGTGTCCTTAGTAGTTAATTGCCTACAGTTTCAACTTTTACCTTTGTCGGATTCAGATATAATCTTTAGCTAGGAAATCAATTATTTTTCGAATAAGAAAAGGATTATATGATGAAAGCACAACAACGTTATATCTCAGATGAACTTACACATTTTGCTGGCCGGGACAAACAAACTCATCATGAGCAATACGAAGTTCTTTCTCTTATACTTAAGTCGAAAAAATTAGTTTGTAAGTCCATTCCACATGATATCCCTGGTATAATTAGACATTCCAATGGTAAAATTAGTGAGAATAATTTGTATACATTTAATATGGTATGTTTTTGCGATATACCTCTTGGAGATATTGGAATACACATAAGGAAATATAGCTTATTTGGATTGTCATTTAAAAAGAGCCTTATTGCAAGTAAGGGCGGTTCGCCAATCTATTATATTCCTAAAAAGGCCATCGTTAACCAACAAGTGCATAAGCGCAATAAGTCTTTTCGTACCAAGGCCGAATATTTTGATGAAATGCACCGTTTGTATATGGATTATCTTGAAAAGTTAAATAAACCTAAAAACGCTCATGAATCTAATGAAAACGTAATACAAAACTGCATTTTATTTCAGGACTTATTCGCTTTTTTCAGTCTCCATATATTTGGACATATTCAATTCTTTGACCACACGCTGAAAGATGACGACCCGGAAAATTTTTATTTTGAACGTGAATGGCGTGTTCTTTGGAGTTTGAAATTCGAAAGTGAAGATGTTCAACGAATTCTTCTACCTAAAGCTTACGCAAAAAAGCTTCGTAGAGATTTCCCAGAATATTATAGCCAAATAACGTTTACTAACCAATCTTAAATCTACTTTAATTTGTGGAAACTATGGACATCCACTGAGCGAATGCATTAAACGTAGTGGATGGTAGTTTTCGAGCATCCAGCATCCATCTTTGTTTCATGAAAAAGCTCGTAGTCATTTGACTATCCCCAGCCGTTATTGAACGTCAGGGATACAGTGAGGAGTCACGGAGATTTTTTGGGGATATCTG
>Ga0307378_10001948_pt1 | contig 32584 bp, 30 predicted proteins | sample UN1MG_FD_202238 | JGI IMG/M metagenome (GOLD analysis project Ga0307378, IMG submission 202238) | Soil microbial communities from Risofladan, Vaasa, Finland - UN-1 | ecosystem: Environmental > Terrestrial > Soil > Coastal area > Acid sulfate soil | place: Finland: Risofladan, Vaasa | collected... | reverse complement strand
TTGAATCACAAAAATTTTTAAAACAATATGATTTTAAATATAATAAAATTGCTTCAGCTATGCTAACCAATATAGAATTGCTTAAAGAAGTTGCCAGTGAAAAAAAATATACATTTATTTCTACAGGGATGAGTACTTTAGATGAAATTGATTTTGCGGTGAATTTATTCAGAAGTTATAAGTGTCCTTTTGAGATCATGCACTGCAACAGTACATACCCAATGAAAAATGAAGATGCTAATTTAAAAATGATTAATACATTGAGGGAGAGATATAATTGTAAAATCGGATATAGCGGTCATGAAGTGGGAAGAATTGTATCGACGGCTGCCGTTGCTATGGGAGCGACCTCAATTGAGAGGCATATTACTTTAGATCGAACTATGTATGGTTCGGACCAGGCAGCATCTATTGAAATTGCTGATTTGACTCGTCTGGTAATGGATATTAAAACTATTGAGAAAGCCCAGGGTACAGGTGAGAAGATTTTATCGAAAGATGAGGCAGAAGTCAGGAAAAAATTAAGAGGATAGGAAAAATGATTAAGCTTGTATTAATGGATATTGATGGCGTTATTACTAACGGGAAAGTACAAATTAACGGTGAGGGCCAGGAAATTAAACAACTGGATTTCAAGGATATCGATGCCATATTCGAACTCAAAAAAAAAGGCTATAAAATAGGTATAATCACAGGAGAAGATACCCCGATAGTAAAATATTTCAATGATAGATTTAAACCCCATTATTTTTATTTTAACTGCAAGGACAAAGTATCTAAAATAAAGGAAATTCAGCGTATAGATGGTTATAAAAGTGATGAGATTTGCTTCATTGGGGACAGCAAGCATGATATTGATGCAATTAAATATGCCGGATTGGGTGTTTGTCCGGATAACGCATCTGTAAATGTAAAAAATATAGCAAATGCAGTACTTAAATCAAGTGGCGGGAACGGCTGCATCCAAGAATTGTTGGATCTGCTGGGCCTTCATAAGGAGAAAAAGTATTTATTTTTTGACAGGATTTATCAAGAACATATAGGTGTGTTTAATAAGATACAAGCTGATAAGCAGCTGAAAGATAATATAATAATGACGGCAAGAGAGATTATCAATGTCTTTAAAAATAATGGAAGGCTGCTTTTATGCGGAAACGGAGGAAGTGCTGCAGATTCCCAGCATATTGCAGCAGAATTTGTAGGCAAATTTTATTTAAAAAGGAAAGCATTGGACGCAGAAGCATTAACTATTAATTCGTCATCGCTAACGTCTATAGGAAATGATTATGACTTCAAACAGGTATTTGCACGGCAGGTAGAGGCGAAGGGAAAGAAAGGAGATATGGTTATCGGCATATCCACCAGTGGGAATTCTATAAATATCATAGAAGCTTTAAAAACTGCGAAAAAGATGAAATTAAAAACGGTGGCCTTAATAGGCAATAGTAAAAAAGTTCAAATATCAAAATTTGCTGATATTATTATGAATATTCCTTCAGATATAACTCCCAGAATTCAGGAAGCGCATATTTTTATAGGGCATTTGATTTGCGAATATGTAGAATATAAGTTGTTTGGCGATAACGAAAAGAAAATATATTAATTTAAAGGGTACCAGATCGGATACATTTTTTTAAAATTAATAAATCCAGAGAAAGATAGAGTATGATAATTGCGATAATACCCGCAAGAGGCGGCTCAAAGGGGATTCCTAAGAAGAATATTATAGATTTTTGCGGCAAACCATTAATCGCATGGAGTATTCTGCAATCAAAAAGCTGTAAAATGATTGATGAGGTATATGTAAGTTCTGATGATGATGAAATAATTGATATTTCGTGTAAGTATGGGGCAAAAGCAATTCACAGACCTAAAGAGCTGGCAACAGATTTTTCAACATCAGAAGAAGCATTACTGCATGCTATTTCAATTATTGAGAAAGAAATAGATATAGATTTAGTAGTTTTTCTTCAAGCAACTTCTCCGCTTCGTGAAAAAAAAGATATAGAAGAAGCGCTTAAGGAATTCAGAGCTCAGAAAGTTGGCTCACTTTTTTCAGCAGCCAGGCTGGAAGGCTTTTTTATCTGGAGAAAAACATCTGGTGGCATTGAGAGTATGAATTATGATTACAAGAACAGAGTCCGGAGGCAGGATGTTGAAGAACAGTATGTAGAGAATGGCTCAATTTATATTTTTAAGCCATCTATACTTAAGAAGTATAATAATCGACTGGGTGGAAAGATTGGTGTATACCAGATGGCATACTGGAAAACTTGGCAGATTGATTCTATAGAAGACAAGGAATTATGCGAGTGGTATTTTAAAAAAAATAATCTGTACATTTAATTAAGGAGGGAAAATATGAGAAATATTAGATTGAATCTGGGAGCAAGCCCAATATGGTTTAAAAAGGGGTGGTATATTGTTGATCACAAAATAAAAAAGACTAATAAAACAACCATAGCTGGTGATGCCGCTAATATTGATTTGCCTGATGAGAGCTGTTCGGTTGTATTCTGTTCCCATGTTTTTGAACATATTCCTCACTACAGACTGCCGATTATTTTATCTGAGATAAACAGGATATTGGAACCGGGGGGAGTATTTAGAATTTTAATTCCGGACTTGGAACTTTTATGCAAGAAATATGTGGAAAAAGATATTGATTTCTTTATGAAAGCTAAATTAGAAGATGAAAATATCAGAACTGATCTTGGAATAGGCGGAATGTTAATGAATTTTATTGTTTCACCTGGGCAGGATACTATATTGCTTGACCGTAATATTAGTGAATTTATTGGAGGTTATGCACATATTTATTCATATGATTTTGAAATGCTGAAGATAATGTTAAAAAGACTTGGTTTTTTGAATATAATAAGGAGTGAATTTTGTAGTTCTTCTGTTGAAGAAATGAGAGAACCTTTGCATGTAGCACATCTGGAGCCTGTTTGGGTAAGTATAAATAAGGAGTTTTATGAAAAACATAATTTAATACATCGTTTGGTGGATGGCAAATATGAAATAAATTTTAAATTAACTGGTTTTGATAGAAATCCTCTTTACTCATTAATTATTGAGTGTAAGAAAGATAAGTATGTAAATAAAAGTGATGCAGATCTTTTTTTCAATAAATCAGTTCAAAATTATAATATATACGGGAAGTCACTTTTATCCTATCCTGAAGTAACAAATAAACTTAAGAAATGCAAGATAAATTACAAGAAGTGAAATTGTATTCTAATTTTTATATTATTTTAGATGTTCGTTTATGGAAATAGAGGTCTTATAATTATGAGTAGGGTAGTATTTGTTAATGATAAATTTATTCCGGAGTCAGAAGCAAGGATAAGCATTTATGATTCCGCATTGATGTTTGGAGATATGGTTTTTGAAATGACACGCTCCTTTAATAAAGTACAATTTAAGTTAAAAGAACATCTGGAAAGGCTTTTTGCTTCCATTAAATATGTAAGAATACCAATAAAGATGACTATAGAGAAAATGGAAAAAAAGTTTATGAGACAATTAAAATGAATGAACCTTCATTCAAGCGTGATGACGAGCACAGAGTTATGATTGATATCTCAAGAGGGTTGCTTTCTATTTATCAGGGAGTTGTTGGTATTCCAAAAGGTTCAAATGTCATTATTGCGGATTTTCCGTTTAGGTGGACCGTTTCTTAAATGGGATATCTTTATGATAAGGGTATAAATGCAGTTATACCATCCCAGAGGACACTTCCGGCTTATCTTCTGGACCCTAAAGTTAAAAATAGGAGCAGATTGCATTACCTGATGGCTAATATTGAAGTCTCCGGTTATAAGGGAGATAACAATTGGGCTCTTCTGCTTGATACTGATGGCTTTATTACCGAAGGCACAGGAGATAATTTCTTTATTGTAAAAGATGAAGTGATTATTACACCGGAACCCAGAAATATATTAAGAGGCATCAGCAGGGCATATATTTTTGAACTTGCTCAACAATTAGGGTTAAAATGTATTGAAAATAATATTGAACCATATGATGTTTATATGGCAGATGAGGCTTTCATGACCGGAACACCATTTTGTATACTGCCGGTTACTTCTTTAAATGGTGAAAAAATTAATGATGGGAAGATGAGGAAAATAACTGACAGATTGCTTGAGACATGGAGCAAAAATGTAGGTGTCGATATTATTAAACAGATTAAAGACTGGAGCAAGGAGAAAAAACCTAAAGGTGAGATTGCCCCATCACCTTATAATTTTAAGAGATGAGTTTATAAAATTGTACTTATAATAATATAAAATAAATGACAATTATTATTAAAAAAATATTAGAATTACTAACCAGTAGAGAGCGTAAGCGTCTTTATATGCTTTTTATAGTTATAACTATATCTGGGCTTATTGAAGTTGCAGGCATAACTTCAATTATGCCTTTTCTTTCTTTGATCATAAATCCAACTCTCATAAAAGATAATAATATTCTCAACAGGATTTACATAATTTTAAATTTTCAAAGCACAAACAGGTTTCTTATTTTCTTTAATCTCAGACCCTAATCTCATACAAAATAATAAGATTTTTAATTGGCTTTATTCAACTTTAAACTTCCAGAGCCAAAATAGATTTATTATTTTTTTGGCTTCATAATTTTGTTTGTTTTAATTATAAGTAATATATTAGTGCTTCTAACAACATGGAGATTATTATGTTTTACATGATGCGTAACTTTACTCTGTCAAAGCGTCTTTTAGGCAAATATCTTTATCAACCTTATGTTTTTTTCTGAACTAAAATATATCAGCGCTGGGTAAGAATATACTTTCAGAAGTACAGCTTGCTGTTAGAGGTGTAATTGTGCTGTTAATCTATATATTTTCAAGGGGAATCATGACTCTTTTTATTTTTGTTTTGTTAGTAGTAATTAATCCTCTACTGGAACTTTCAGTAATGGTTGTGCTGGGTGGCACATATGTGTTTATCTATAAGATAGTGCAGCAGAAGAAACTTTATGATATAGGACAGAGAAGATTCCAAGTAGCCGCAGAGCTTTTGAGGATAAATTATATTTTAAATCCTCTTATAAAATGAAAATTGAGTTGCTTTACATGTGAAAAGATATTAAGCTTGAAGACATTACGTTTAGCTATCCTGGAGCAAAGGTACCAGTTATCGATAACTTAAATATAAAAATTAGTGCTAACACTTCTCTAGCTTTAGTGGGTGAGATAGGAGTGGGTAAAATTACTATTGCTGATCTTATACTCGAGCTGTTTAGACCGGATAAAGATAAGATACTTATAGATTGTGTAGAAATTACTGATGAGAATCTGAAACAGTGGCAACGAAATCTGGGATATATGCCACAAGATATTTATCTGCAGGATGATAATACTGTGATACGAAATATTGCTTTTGGTATATCTGATGGTAAGATACATATGAAGACAGTTGAGCGTGCAGTAAGGGTTGCAAATATACATAATTTTGTGGTAGAAGAGTTGCATTATAGTTGTAATATGATAGTTGGGGAACGAGGAGTGAGGCTGAGCGGCGGTCAGCGCCAAAAAATAGGCATTGCCAGAGCACTTTGAGGTGCATGAGGTTGCCACAGTGCCTTGGATGGGGTCACAGAGAAAGCGGTTTTACAGCTATTCAGAATATAGCTAAGACCAAAACGCTTATAATAATTGATCACCGCCTTACCGTTGTACAGAGTTGTGACGTTATTTATTTGTTAGAATGTGAGAAAATTAAAGGTCAGGGAAAATATAAAGAAATGATGGAATCAAATGCGAAGTTTAGGAAAATGGAAAAAGCACATTTATAAAAATATAATAACAAAAGTAATGAGCAAGAGATAAATTATTTTACTAGAATGGAATGTGAGAGATGAACTTAGAAGGTAAAATTTTACTTATAACTGGCGGTACTGGTTCTTTTGGGCAAAAGTTTACTGAAGTAATTTTGGAAAAATATAATCCAAAAGCTATAAGAATATTTAGCCGAGATGAGTTAAAACAATCAGAGATGGTGCAAAAATTTAATAATGATGAAAGATTAAGATTTTTTATTGGTGATGTTCGTGATATAAATAGATTATCAAGAGCAATGGATGATGTTAATATTGTTGTTCACACTGCAGCTTTAAAGCAAGTACCCTTTTGTGAATACAATCCTTTTGAAGCTGTTTCAACTAATATTATAGGATCCCAAAATGTGATAGATGCTGCAATAAATCATAATATAGAAAAAGTCATAGCAATAAGTACAGATAAAGCTGTTAGCCCTGTTAATTTATACGGAGCTACCAAATTATGTATGGAGAAGATTATGGTAGCAAGTAATTCTTATGTAGGTAGTAAAAGACAAACTAAATTAAGTTGTGTTAGATATGGAAATGTAGTAGGTTCTCGTGGAAGTATAATTCCTTTATTTAAGAAACAAAATTTAGATAGAGTGGTGACTATTACGGATAAGAGAATGACACGATTTTGGATTACATTGGAGCAGGGGGTAGAGTTTGTTATAAAATGTATTGAGATAATGAAAGGTGGAGAAATATTTATACCTAAAATTCCTAGCATGAAAATAATAGATTTAAAGAATGTAATTGCCCCAGATTGTAAGATTAAATATATAGGAATGAGACCGGGCGAAAAAATCAATGAGTGTTTAATTATCGAGGAAGAATCTAGACATGCGGTTGAATATGATAATTTTTTTATAATTAAACCAGAGCATCCATATTGGTCGTTTAGCAATTGGAAAGATGGGAAAACTCTTCCTGAAGGTTTTAGATATACTAGTGATAGCAATAAATGTTGGCTAACAGAAGAAGAGTTAAAAAAAATGGTAGAAGATTTATGAGAATTATTCCTTACGGACACCAATGGGTTGATAAAAATGATATTAAAGAAGTTATTAAAGTATTAAAATCTGATTGGCTTACCCAGGGCCCAAAAGTAAGTGAATTTGAAAAAGCTCTGTGTAAATACACAGGAGCTAAATATGCTGTAGTAGTTTCAAGTGGAACAGCTGCTTTACACATTGCTTGTCTTGCTGCTGAAATAAAACAGGGAGATGAAGTTATAACATCTCCTATAACTTTTATAGCTTCAGCAAACTCTGTATTATATTGTGGCGGAAAGCCTGTTTTTGCAGATATACAGAAAGATACAGTAAATATTGATCCTGAAGAGATAAAGAAAAAGATCAACCCAAATACCAGAGCTATAACCCCTGTTCATTTTGCAGGTCATCCCTGCGATCTGGAAGAAATAAAAGAAATTGCCGAAAAACATAATTTATTAATTATAGAAGATGCATCTCATGCCTTAGGGGCTGAATACAAAGGATCAAAAATTGGTTCTTGTAAATATTCAGATATGACTATTTTTAGTTTTCATCCTATTAAACATATAACTACTGGGGAAGGCGGAGCAGTCCTTACAAACAGAAGGGATTTATACGAAAGGTTATTGTTATTCAGAAATCATGGTATTAGCAAGGATAAGAAAAAAATGATTAAGTTTGATGGTCCTTGGTATTACGAAATGCAAGAACTTGGTTTTAATTATCGTATGACTGATTTTCAATGTGCTTTGGGAATAAGTCAGTTAAAAAAACTCGAAAAATATATAGAAAGAAGAAGAGAATTAGTAAGTATTTATAATAAAGAATTATCAAAAGTTAATGGGGTCATTTTGCCAATAGAAAAACCAGATATAAAATCTTCCTGGCATATTTATTATATTAAACTAAGAGATTCCAAGAGAAGAAAAACTGTTTTTAATAAATTACGTAAGAATAATATAGGTGTACAAGTGCATTATATCCCTGTTCATTTGCAGCTCTACTATAGAAAAAATTTTAATTATAAGGTTGGAGACTACCCAAGAGCGGAAAAATATTACAAGTCAACAATAACTTTGCCACTATATCCTAAATTGATGAATAGAGAAATTCGGTATATAGCTTATATTTTAAAAAAGGAGTTAAAATTGAAATGAAATACTGTCAAAAATGCTTGATACTGATACCGTGTAAGATTCTATTTTGGAGAGGTAAACATTTGCCAGACTTGTGATTTTAACAATTATAATAAGCAGAATTGAAGGTAATTGTTATAGTTATCTTAATTCTGTAAGTTTTGATAAAATATTTTTTTTATTGCTTGTATAAAAAAGCAAAGAGTCTTTTATGCAGGAACCTGAGAGAAATATATGAGAGTAGATAAGAGTTTAATAAAGAAGATTACAAATTTAGTTTAAAGAAAATTAGAGCTGTATAAGTTGGAATAAAAAGGATAAAGGAATAAAATATAAAAATTAAAATAATTATCAGAGCATAGTTTACAGAATGTTAGAACAAAGAATACAAATTAGCGCTCGTAGAATTGGAGAGGGAGAGCCAGTCTTTATAATTGCAGAAATTGGCTCTAATCATGACGGAAGTTTAGAGAAAGCAAAAAAGTTAATAGATGCTTGTGCAAAAATAAAAGTGGATGCAGTTAAATTTCAATCTTTTTCTGCTAACAAATTAATTAACGAAATTAAGTTAGATGAAAAAGGAAATTGGATTTCTAATCCAGCATTTAAAATACTTAAGTTATTAGAGATTCCATGTGAATGGTATGAAGAGCTTTTTAAGTATACTAAAAAATTAGGCCTTATTCTTCTCTCAACTCCTTTTGATTTAAAAAAGGCAGATTTACTCAATTCTATAGGTATGTCAGCTTTTAAGATAGCTTCCGGAGATATAAATTATATCCAATTATTAAAATGTGTTGCAAAATTTAAAAAGCCTGTCCTTTTATCTACGGGGGCAGCTTATTTAGGCGAGATTGAAGAAGCAATTAGAGTTATTCAGAAAGAAGGAAATAACCAAATTGCTATACTGCATTGTGTTTCAAGTTATCCACCAAATTTAAAAGATGCAAATATTCAGGCAATGTTTACTATAAAAAAAGCCTTTAAGGCAATAGTAGGTTATTCTGATCATTCTCCAGGATTTACAGTGCCATTAGGTGCAGTTGCTTTAGGTGCAAAAGTTATCGAAAAACATATTACCTTTAATAGAAATTTAAAGGGGCCAGACCATTCGTATGCTTTAACAGTAGAAGAGTTTGCTCAAATGATAAAGGAAATAAGAGATTTGGAAAATGCACTGGGGAATGGAGTCAAAGAACCTGTTTCAGGAGAAATTCCTGAGAGGGTCGGGGCAAGAAGGGGCATATATTCTGCGGTTAAAATTCATCGGGGAGAAAAAATATCTTCTGAAATGATAAAAATAGTAAGACATGCTTATGGATTGAAACCATCAGAGTTAGAAAACATAATCGGGAGGAAGGCGAAGGTAGATATTGACAAAAATTTACCTATAACCTGGGATAAATTATAGTTATGAAAAAGAAAAATGTTGTAGCAATTATTCAAGCGCGTATGGGATCAACAAGACTACCTGGGAAGGTAATGATGCCCATTGTGGGTAAACCAATGTTGTGGCATGTTATTGAGAGAGTTAAAAGGTGTAAAAATATTGATTCTATTGTAGTAGCTACTGCATCTAAAAAAGAAAATAATCCAATAATTGAGCTTTCTAAGAAATGCAAAGTAGAAATTTTTATAGGAAGTGAAAACGATGTACTAGATAGATATTATCAAGCTGCTATGAAATTTAATGCAGATATTATAATAAGAATTACCGCTGATTGCCCATTAATTAATCCAATTACTATAGATAATAAGATAGATTTATGCTTAAAAGAAGATGCAGATTATATTTGTGGACATCCTAATTTTCCTTCTATCGAACATGGTATGGAAGTAGTATCTTTTTCAGCCTTGGAAAAAGTAAAAAATATAGCAATTGAGAATTATCAAAAGGAACATGTAACAATTTATATAAAGGAAAATCCTGAATTATTTAAAATTAGGGTAATTAAGCCCGAATTAATTTTTCAGAGAAAAGATATGCGCTTAACTGTTGATACAAAGGAAGATATTAGGTTAATAAGAGAGATTTATAATAGATTATATAAGGAAAATGAAATTATTGATATAAAAGATGTTGTTAGATTATTGATAAATAATCTAAATTTAAAGAAAATAAATTTCAAAATCGAAATGAGTGATATAAATAAATATGCATCTTCACAAATATTAAAAAGAAAAATATTAAAATCTTTAAAAAGTAATGATAATGGAGAAAAAGTTATTTAAAATTTTATTTCGTTGTGATTCATCTTCTGATATAGGTTTGGGTCATCTAATCAGGTGTTTGACGGTGGCAGAAGAATTACAAAAACAACACCAGATTGTTTTTGCTACTATGAAAAATGATACAAATTTATATATTAAAGATAAGAACTTTACAACATTTTTAAAGGAGAAAGATGAATCGGAAGAAGCTTTTTTAGAAAGGATAAAATCTATTTTAAAACCGAATATTTTAGTTTTAGATAAAAAGTATCCTTATAGTATAGATTGTCTAAAAGAGTTTAAGCAAAGCAATATTAGGATTGTAATGCTTGATAATATTTGTCCTGGTTTATCAGTATGTGACGAGATTATTTTTCCCAATGCCCACCTTGATAAAAATATTCTAAAAAAATACCTGTCAGCAGAGAGAATTAGCCAGGTAAAGACTGGTTTAGAGTATATAATATTAAGGAATGAGATTTTAGATTTAAAAAATAAAATAAATCATAATTTACATAATCCCCCAAACATTTTAGTAACCACTGGTGGGACAGACCCAGAAGGTGTTTTACTTAAATTAATTCCATGGTTAAAAGAAATGAAATTCAAAGCAAATTTTTTAGTATTAGTTGGTAAGGCATTTAAATATAAAGATGAACTGAAAAAGATAATTATTAATTTACCTGACAATTTTAAAGTCCTTCCATATTCATTAGAAGAATTTACAAAGGCAGATATAGCAATCTGTACCTTTGGAGTAAGCATTTATGAAATGATTTATCTGCAAATACCCACAATTTGTATTTCGCATAGTAGAGAAAATGCAAAAAGTGTGAAGATATTGAGAGAAAGATATAATGTAATTGAGGATTTAGGCTATTTTAAAGATGTTACTTCAAAAACTTTATACGGTGCAATTACAAGATTATTGACTAATAAGGAATATTATAAAAGTGTAATAAAAGAATGTGATAATTTAATTGATAGAAAAGGAGCTTACAGATTAGGACAGCTGATTACAGGAGTCGAAAATGTCTAAATTAAAACGTTTTATTTATCCACCAACAGGCATAGAGCATTATGGAGAAATAATAGATTCAAAAGATAATTTCGATGTGATTGAGTGTAAGACTTGTGGATTTAAACATGTTATACCAATCCCAACACCAGAAGAGTTGAATATGTTATATAAAGAAGAATTTTATTCTACTGAAAAACCAACATATTTTAAAAGTACAGAAGAAGATTTAGAATGGTGGGAACTTACATATCGCAATTATTATCAATTATTTGATAAATATTGCACAAAAAAAGATAGAAAATTACTAGAAATTGGGCCAGGGCCAGGATACTTTTTAAAATGCGGTAAAGAACTAGGTTGGGATGTGCTTGGGTTTGAGCCCTCAAAACAAGCATATGAATATTCTAAGAAACTTGGAGTAAAAGTTATAAATAAATTCTTTGATAAAAAAAGCATAAAAGAATATGGTGAATTTAATGTTATATATATGAATACCGTTATTGAACATTTACCTGACCCTATATCAATTATTAAAAAAGCAAAAAATATATTAAAATCTAAAGGGATTATATGTATTATTTCGCCTAATGATTATAATCCTTTACAAAATATTTTACGAAATAATTTAGGTTATAAACCCTGGTGGGTTGCACCACCACAGCATATTAATTATTTTGATTTTGGATCAATTAAAAAGCTTCTTGAAAGATTTGGATTTAAGATCGTTGAATCTGTTGGGACATTCCCGATGGAGTTTTTTTTATTGAGTGGGGATAATTATGTTGGAAATGATAAATTAGGAAGATCGTGTCATTTTAAGCGTAAAAGGTTTGAGGAAAATATGTATAAATATAAGAAAGAATGTTTAAATTCTATTTATAAATTTTTAGCGAATAATAGCATAGGAAGAGAGTTTGTAATTGTGGGGAAAGTTAAAGAAAATGTTATAAAAGAGATGTGAGTGAAGTATGAAAGTAATAGGAATTATCCAAGCACATAGTAAAGGTTGGGATGGGACAAAAGACTACTCATTGTGTGAAGTAGAGGGTCTCTATGTAGTTGAACATGTAATTAGGAAATTAAAAACAATGAATATATTACAAGATGTATGTATTACTGTGCCAAATAATACAGACAATAATGTCTTTAAGGATATTGCAGAAAAATATGGTGTAAAATGTTTTTTCGGCTCAATGGGTAATGTACTTAAACGTTGTATAGATGCAGCGGATTTTGTGAAGGGAGAGACTATAATACATGTTATGGGTCAGAATTGTTTTGTAGATGCCGGGATCTTAAAAAATATGACAAATGAGCTACTTAAACATAATTATAATTATATATCAATGCCAGATGGATTCCCACCGCATTTTACTGGAAAAGTGTTTAAAAGAGATTTTTTAAATTTGGTTTTTAATGAAATAAACGAACTACCAGCAGATAGAAAGAATATTAATCTTGCACGATTTACTTCATATATTGAGAATAATCGTGAGCGTTTTAATGCTTCGATCTATACTGTACTTCCTCAATACTCGATTGAATATTTAAAAAAAGTACGCGAACAGTCAAAAGATATTTTTTATGGAGAATCAACATATATAGTGAAAGATAAAGCGAGTGATGTTGGTAATTTTAATTTTTATAGATATATGTTTGCAAAACAGTTTCTAAAAGAGACCGATATAGTACTAGATATTGCATGCGGTACTGGATATGGCACTGAATATATTAGCCAATTTGTAAATAAAATTATTAGTGCTGATAGAGATAAGGAAATTATATCAGAAAATATTTATAAATATAATTTAAAAAATGTATCTTTTGAGGTTCAAGATGCCACTAATTTAACATTTAAAAATAGTTATTTTGATGCTGTTTTAAGTATGGAGACAATAGAGCACATCCCAGTGGATAAAGTGTCGAGTTATTTGAAAGGGGTTAAAAGTGTGCTTAAAAATAATGGGTTATTTATCTGCACAACACCTCAGAATCTTATGGGTAATGTACCTGTTGTTCCTTGGCATGAAAAGGAATATTCCTTAGAGGAATTTAAAAAACTTTTAAGCTCGGAATTTAAAGTGATTAAAACATACGGCTCAAAAAATAGTGGAGAATATATAGAGGATGAGCATGGAAATAATATGATGGGAATTTGCAGAAAAAAAGAGGTGATTAAATGAAGCGGATCAATACATTCTTCATCGAAGATGTAAAGAAATTATCATATATTAAATTAGGTACATTAGCAGAAAACATACGTAATTTTTTGATTGAATCTATTTCAGAAACAGGTGGGCACATTGGAGCAAACCTTGGCACAATTGAACTATCTATTGCTTTACATTACTGTTTTGACTCTCCAAAGGATAAAATTGTTTGGGATACTGGACATCAGGGATACACCCACAAAATATTGACGAGTAGAGCCAGAGAATTTAAGACATTAAATACTCTCAATGGAATGAGCCGATTTATATCAAGAGCTGAAAGCGAACATGATATAATGGAGGCCTCACATGCAGGAACTTCTTTATCCATTGGATTGGGACTTGCAATATCTGAAAAATTGAATGAAGGAAACAATTATGTTGTTTCGGTTATTGGTGATGGGTCTCTTTGTGAGGGTATGGCTCTAGAAGCATTGAATCATATATCTGTAGAAAAAGATTTAAAATTTATTATTGTTCTGAATAATAATGGCTATGCAATCAGTAAAGGTTTTGGTGCATTACATAACTATTTAGAGAGTTTAAAATCTAGAAAAAATGACACATTTTTTACGACACTAGGTTATGAATATATCGGACCGGTAGATGGGCATAATATAGAATCTATCATTAACGCATTAAAAGAAGCTAAGAAATCAAAAAAAATTCCTATTGTTCATCTGAAAACTGAGAAGGGGCATGGATATCTTCCTGCAAAAAACCATGTTTATCTCATGCATTTTTCATTCCCATTTGATATTGAAACAGGCAAAACAAAAGAGGAATATGTAGTAAAAAGTTATCAAGATGTTGCATCTGAGGTCATTATGGATGAGATGAGGAAAGATGATAAAATCATTACTATTACACCATCTACAATTTATGCTACAGGATTACAAAAATGCTTTGATACATATCCAGAACGGTGTTTTGATCCAGGAATGGAAGAGCAACATGCAATGGCATTAGCAGCAGGGCTAGCATTAGGCAACTATAAACCTATCATATTTTACCAAACAACATTCATGCAGCGAGCATTTGACCAATTATTTCACGATGTTTGTTTTATGAATTTACCTGTCATGATATTGGGTGTACGCTCTGGTTTTGCTGGATATGATAGCCCAACACACCATGGCATTTATGATTTTTCATATCTAAGGTGCATACCAAATTTGAAAATCATGTACCCAAAGGATATTAATGAACTAGAACGTATGATTCTCTATAATTTGGTAAATCTTTCTCAACCATGCATGATATTGATGCCCTACGGTCCTTTAGACAATTATTCAAATATTGTTGATATTCATAAGGAATCTGATGGAGATTTTGATAAGGCTGAAATTTTAAAACAAGGAGAGGATTTGCTTATTATTACAGTGGGGAATAAATTCAAAATTGCAAGAGAAGTATATACCCTCTTACAGAAGAGAAGAATTAATTCTGGTCTTATAAACTTAAGATACTTAAAACCACTGCCTGAAAAACAATTGGTTAAAATTATGAGAAAAGCTAAACATGTTGTTACAATTGAAGAATATGTCTTAGAAGGTGGAGTGGGGAGTTCTATTGGCGATCTAATTTTAGACAATAACATACATGTAGATTTATTACGAATTGGTATGCCTACAGTATATGCAATACCCGGTTCGAGTGAGGAATTGACAAACTTATATGGGTTAGACACTAAAACGATATTTAATAAAATTATAAAGAGGTGGTTTAATGCGATTGAAAGATAAAGTTTGTTTCATCACTGGAGCAAGTAGAGGCATTGGCAAAGGAATTGTGTTAGCATTTGCGAAAGAGGGTGCAAAAGTTGTAATTGGATACCATTCAAATGAGATCGGTGCAGAAAAAGCTAAAAATGAAGTAGGCAATATGTACGATACCGAAAGTTCTATTTTAAAAATTGACATCTCTAATGTTAAATCTATAAAAAGTGCTTTTAACAATATAGTTAATAAATATAATAAATTAGACGTCTTAGTAAATAACGCAGGTTTTCTTAAACAGCAAAAATTGTCCACAATAACTGAGGCAGATTGGGATAAATCTATAAATATTAATTTGAAAGGAACATTTTTCTGTTCTAAAGCTGCTTTTGTAACTATGCAAAAACAAAATAGTGGAGGAATCATCATAAATATGACATCAGTAGGCGGTCAAATTGGTGGTTCAAGAGCTCCGCATTATTCCGCTGCAAAAGCGGGTATAATCAGTTTAACAAAAACTTTCGCTCGATTGGGAGCTGGATATAATATTCGGGTAAATGCAATTGCTCCTGGCTATGTTAATACAGATATGTATAAATATATATTAACAAAACGATCAGAAGAAAAAATATTAGCAGAAATCCCTCTTGGTAGAGTAGCGGAAATTGAAGATATTAGTAAGGTAGCAGTATTTTTAACGTCCTCGGATTCTTCATATATTACAGGACAGGTGATAAATGTAAATGGTGGAGTTTTTATTGGATAATTCTACAATATTATTACTTGGAGCGAGCAGCGATCAAGTCTATGCAATAAAATCAGCCCATGAAATGGGCATTAAGGTTATCGCGGTAGATATGAATCCAAATTCAATTGGCTTCAAATACGCAGATGATTATGCAGTCATAAGCACAAGAGATATAGAGGCCCTTACTGAATTTATACTTGAATATCAAAAAACACAAAAAATAGATGGTGTAATAACAATGGGAAGTGATATCCCTGATATAATTGCAAAACTGTGTGAACGATTTAGTTGGGTTGGACCAACAAAACGGACTGCATATTGGGGAACGAATAAGTATGCAATGAAATGCAGATTTAAAGAATGTGGCATACCTATTCCTTATTTTTCGTTAGTTAATTCTGTCAAGCAATTAAAAGAAATTATAAATGAAATCAGATATCCGGTAATTATCAAACCTGTTGATCGTTCTGGGTCGAGAGGTGTTTTTAAAATAGAAGAATTAGATGATATTTATACACTCTATAATGAGTCAAAATCCTTTTCTTATTCTGGTCAGGTTATGGTAGAGAAATACTTGGAAGGTTTACAAATCAGCACTGAAACGGTTTTATATGACAATAAAGCTGAAACACCAGGTTTTGCGGATAGAAATTATGAATTATTAAAAAGATTTGCTCCGAGAATTATTGAGAATGGCGGCACTGTCCCTTCTTATTTATCTGAACAAGAACAAAAGAAAGTGAAATCACTGGTTGTGAATGCGGCACGGGCATTAGGTGTTAAACATGGAATTGCCAAAGGAGATGTTGTAATGACTGAAAAAGGTCCATATATGATTGAGATGGCAGTTCGATTAAGCGGTGGCGATTTTTCTGAGAGCTTAATACCTCTTGGCTGTGGGGTTAATATTGTTAAATCGGCAATCGAAATCGCTTTAGGGGAAAAACCAAATTTTTCTGAGTTAAAAGCAAAGTTTAATAAGGGTGTAGTAAATAGATATTTGTTCCCAGAGGAAGGTGTTTTTAAAAGTGTTAGCAATCTAGATTTAGTTAAGAAAAAAGGATGGCTTAAAAAATTAGAGTTTTTTTATAATATTGGAGATGAGTATAGAAATCCAATAAGTCATGCTAATCGTTTTGGAGTGTTTATTGTAACTGGAAATTCAAGGGAAGAGGCGATAGAGCGTTCAAAATGGGTATATAATATGCTAAAGATCGATATGGAGACGTTACAATCATAACCCAATCTACAGTCTATTTAAATCGTGGTATGTATTTTTAACAGAATAAAAACCATAATGTTTTTAGGTGCTGGAGAAGAACAATGCGAGGCGATTGAGATTGCGTTAGATTTAGGATTAAAAGTTGTTGCTGTAGATAGTAATCCAGAAAGAAAGCAATAAAGATGATAGAAATAATTACCATACAATAATATGGTAATTAAAAAATATTTCGTTGATATAATATTTATTAAAAGTGATTGTTTTATTAAGTTGGAAATCATTATTTACTTATAATTGAAATATTTATAAAGAGAGATTTTGATAAAATTGAATAATATTAATGTATTAAAACTATATTCTATATTCCATTTGAATCTAATATATTCTTCGATTGAAATTGAGGAAAGACCAGAGGTTATTGAAAAGTGCTATTGGCCATTGTTAAAATTAGCTGGAGTTGAAGGAATTCCCATAGGTATAGAGCTAAGTGGTTATACATTAGAGAAAATAAGTGAAATCGACCCAGAGTGGATTAAGACATTTCGTAAATTACTGAAGGAGAGGGAAATAGAATTAATTGGCAGTGGTTATGCACAGATAATTGGTCCACTTGTGCCGGCAAAGGTTAATGATTGGAATCAAAAGTTGGGATTGGAAATATATAAAAAAATTTTAGGGATTCGGCCCCAAATTGCTTTGGTAAATGAAATGGCGTATTCAGGAGGAATTATAGAACATTATCTTAATAATAATTATAAAGCAATTATTATGGAATGGAATAACCCACGGAGATATTATCTTGAATGGAAAAATGAGTATAGGTATTTTCCTCAATATGCAGTGGGAACAGATAATAGAAAAATTGCATTAATTTGGGCAGATTCTATTGCCTTTCAAAAATTTCAACGTTATGCACAAGGAGAAATAGATTTGGAGGAATATCTTAGGTATTTGAAATCACACTACAATAATGAAGAAAATAGATATTTCCCATTATACGCAAATGATGTAGAAGTATTTGATTTTCGACCAAATAGATATGATACTGAGGTAAAAATTGATAAACAGAGAGAATGGCAACGTGTTAGAGATGTCTTTAGCAGGATAAATAAAATTGATTATTTTAAATTAATAAGTTCATCAGAAATATTGAGGGGATTGGATGATAGAAATGCTGGAAATAAATTAAGACTGGAATCCCCAGAACAACCAATCCCAGTAAAAAAACAGGAAAAATATAATATCTATAGATGGGCATTAACAGGGAGAGATGATTTATATATCAATACTGTATGTTATAAGATTTATAATGCTTTTCTTAAAGGTAATCCGAATAAAGAAGATTGGAAGGAACTTTGTTATTTGTGGCAAAGTGATTTTAGAACCCATATTACTGATAAAAGATGGGGAAAATATTTAGAAAGGTTAGATAATTTTAAAGAAAGATGGAATATTCATTCAGAAATTAAATGTAAAAGTGGAAGCCAAAAGAAAATTAAAATTCCTGATAATAATAAAAAATTTTTATTGAATGAAGATAGGATATTTTTATATATAGAAACAAAGTTTATTAGATTGTCTTTAAATAAGATAAAAGGCCTAACTATTAGTGAACTTCGTTTTAAGAATATCCATAAAGAACCTCTGGTGGGTACTCTTCCACACGGTTATTATGATGAAATATCACTGGGGGCAGATTTTTATTCTGGGCATGCAATTATTGAAAAGCCAGGAGAACATAGAATTACTGATTTACTGAAAAGCGAGCCAGAAGTATTAAGTGACGGAGTAGTGATAATAATTAGAAGTAGTATTTCTGATAAAAATATACAATTTAATAGAGAATATAGAATATCTTTAGAAGATCAAGTTTTAGAAATTGTAAGTGATATTAGGGTTCCTGGTAGGGAACTTGCAATCATTCATCCTATGAATATTACCTTTATTCCTACTTCATTTAACAGAGCAAGTCTGTTCTATGCAGCACATAACGGTGGAGGGAAAATAGAGAAATTTAAAATTATAGGTGATGTTATTGAACATGGAAGGAGCCTCTCTTCACTAATCTCTGCAAAACATGGTTTAGGAGCTACAGAAGGATTGGTAATAATTGGAGATAAAGAAAAGCAGGTTTGTATCTGGCATGATCCTGCAAAATCTGCTCTTATTCCTACTATTAAGTACCAGCTTACCGAAAATAATCAATATTTCCTGAGATTACAGTATTCAGCACAGGAATTGGATGAAACATTTAAGAGGGATGAGCAGGAGCTGGTTCTGAAATTTCATTGGAAGTTGAAAGGATCTTTATCATAGCTATGTCGGAAGTAGGAATAAAAAACAATTTTTCTTCAGGTAGTGATGATAATTTATCTCAAAAAGTTAGTCGAGGAGCCCTCTGGATAACTGTTGGCACAATATGTGGCAGAGGTTTAGGGCTAATAAGCTCAATTATTTTAGCCAGGTTATTATTACCTTCAGATTATGGCATAATGGCAATAGCTACAGCAATAATTGGCTTGACGGAAAGTTTAACTCAAACAGGTTTTAGTTCGGCTTTAATTCAAAAACAAAAAAAACCAGAAGAATTTTTAAATACTGCCTGGACCTTTGAATTAGTTAAATATCTATTTCTGTTTTTAATTTTATTTATCTTGGCTCCTATATTTGCGAATTTTTTTAATGAACCAGCAGCTAATATAGTACTGAGAGTAGTTTCTTTTGGTTTAATTTTTCGTGGTTTAAATAATATTGGGATAGTTTATTTTCGAAAAAAACTTGACTTTAAAAGACAATCTATCTTTACTACTTTGCCTTTAATAATATATATAGTAGTAGTAGTTCCCTTAGCTTTTATTCTGAAAAATGTTTGGGCTTTAGTTTGGGCAAGTGTAGCAAAAGAAATAGTAGTTTGTATAATTTCTTATATTATGCATCCTTATCGTCCTCATCTGGACTTTGGAATAAAAAAAGCAAAAGAGTTATTTAATTTTGGAAAATGGATTCTTGGGAGCTCACTAATTGTGATGATAAGAAAACAGGGAATAACTATGTTTGTAGGAAAATTACTTGGTATACCTGTTCTTGGATTTTACAATAGAGCTGAAGCTTTTTCAGTAATGTTATTTCAACAAGTGACAGGAATAATTTGGCAAGTAGGATATCCAGCATATTCTCAATTGCAAGTTGATTCTACTAGGCTTAAACGAGCTTTTCTTCTTACTTTAAAACTTTTAACTTTTATAGGTCTACCGATGGCTGGAGGATTGTTTGTATTAAGTAGAGATTTTACCCATCTATTTTTAACTGATAAATGGATTTCTATTGTGCCGGTGATTCAAGTATTATGCCTTAGTGCTATGATTGAGTTTATAACTACTCCAGCAGGAATTATGTTTCAAGCAGTAGGGAAGCCCTCAATTGGGACAAAAATATCAGCAGCAGGAGTTATAATTTTAGCAATTACTATTTATCCTTTATCTTTGAAATGGGGGATAACTGGTGCAGCTGTATCTATTTTTTTAAGTGCTTTTCTTACCCTGCCTGTTCATTGTTATATGGCTATAAAGATTATTAAATGCTCTTGGTGGGAATTTATTAAACCGATCTTTATAGTATTAATAAATACAGGATTAATGGTAACAGGAATTTTTGTAGTAAAAAATTATCTTTTTGTGGAGATTAGTTTTTGGCAATTCTTTTCTTTAATATTAATAGGGGTAGCAATCTATTTTATGATTGCTTATCTCTTTAATAGATATTTTAATTATGGAATCTTTAAATTAATTAAGAGGGCAATGACTGCTTTAAAATAATCTAATTATATATGTCTATAATACACATTATATTTTAGACAAAAAGTCAAGATTATCTCGAAATCGAATTTTCTTTTTTAAAAAATTGTCTGCCTGGAAGTTTTTTTAGTGATGTTTTTTAGAAAACTTTTTTAAAATGATTAATTGCTATAAAGTAATTCGGATGCTTGTATTCTCTATTTTTTTTATTTAAAATGTGTAGCATTATTTAAAGTTTATAAATGTTATGAAATCTAAAGATAAAAAAAAGTTAAATCGAACTGATATTAAAGAAATAATTAATTATATTGAGGGGGAATTCCCAGTTGATAAATGGATAATAAATGGAATACATATATGGCCAATTATTCGTATTCGTTTTTTTCTATATTATAATGATTTAAATAAAGCAAGTCTATCTGATTATGTAAGCAGGGAAACTTTTACTAATAGAATAATTAAAAGATTGCAAATATTAAAAGGTCTTTCTGAATTTGTTTTTGCTTATTTAGCAGATTGCAAGAAAAACAAAAGACTGAATAAAGCTGATGTAGTATTTCTAGATTACTTTGGAATTTTTATTAAAGTGAACAATTACTGGTATAATAAATTTTGTGGCCCATTTATTGATTATTTTAATAAGAGAGGTATATCCTGTTTTTTGATGACAGCACAACATAAATACTTTATTCCAAGGTATCACCAATCGATGTATATTCAGCCATATTTAGAATATATAATAAAAAAAGCAAGGTTTATTTTAGAATTAAAACATTCTTGGGATGAAAAACTTCCTAAGTTTTTTGATTTTTTAGATTATTTAGAATCTAAAAATTTAAGCATACAAAATATAACTTTACCATTAATGAGAAAAGAAATTATTAGAATCAGATTAATGGCAGATTTCTTTAGAAAATTACTAACAAAAATAAAACCATCATTTGTATTCACAGTTTGCTATGATAATTTAGTAGGGTTTGCTTTTAATCTTGCCAGTCGAGATATTGGGATTCCTTCTGTTGAAATACAGCATGGTTTACAACCAGAACTACATTTATCTTATAGTAGTTGGAGCAATGTTCCTGAAAAAGGATATGAATTACTCCCTTCATTGTTCTGGTGCTGGAGCGATTTTGAGGCTAAGATTATTCTAAAATGGTGCAAAGGAGTTTCTAAATGGCATAAGCCGATAATAGGTGGAAATCTTTGGTTGGACCAATGGCTTTGTAGTAGTTCTAAATTTGTGAAGCGTTATGATGAGATAGTATTGAAGCTTAAAGAATCAAAAAAAAATTGTAAGCATATACTTTTTACTCAAAATATACCGGGTGTTGAAAATAAAGTTTTAAAAAATATTTTATGTGTAATTAAGAATTCACCACCTTCATGGTTTTGGTGGATAAGAATACACCCAAGACAGTTAAAAAATAAACCCAAATTTAAAAAAATACTACAAGAAAACAAAATTTTAAATTGTAATATTGATTCTGCTACTGATTTACCATTATATGCATTACTTAGAAATATTGATATTCATGTAACTTATTCCTCTTCCACTGTTATAGAAGCAGAGATTTTTGGTGTTCCTTCTGTAATAACTAGTAGTCAAGGCGGTAAATCATTTCCTGAGCAAATATCCTCAGGTTGGGCAACATGTGCAAATACACCGGAAGATATTATTAAAGCAATAAAAAATCAATTAGAGAGAAAAAATATTATAAATAAAAATCAAAAAAAGCGACATATACAACAAAATGAAGCACTTGAATATCTTTTAAAATTGGTTAAAAATAAATTAACTATTTAATAAAATTGGATTTATAAAAATATAATGGTAATGATTAAAAAAATATTAGGGTTACTAACTAGAAAAGAGCGCAAGCATCTTTATATGATTTTTGTAGTCGTAACTATTTCTGGCATAATTGAAGTTGCAGGCGTTACTTCAATTATGCCTTTTCTTTCCTTAATCACAAGTCCCAATCTCATACAAGATAACAGGATTTTTAACTGGCTTTATTCGACATTAAACTTTCAAAGCACAAATAGATTTCTTATTTTCATTGGTGTCATGGTCTTATTTATTTTAATTATAAGTAATGTACTGGTACTTCTCACAAATTGGGTACTATTACGTTTTACCTGGATGCGAAACTTTACTATCTCAAAGCGTCTTTTAGGTAAATATCTTTATCAACCTTATGTTTTTTTTCTAAATCAAAATACCTCGGAACTGGGAAAGAATATACTTTCAGAAGTGCATTTTGCTGTTAGAGGGGTGATTGTACCCTTAATATATATATTTTCCAGGGGGATTGTAGTTCTTTTTATTTTTACTTTATTGGTAGTAATTAATCCCATACTTGCACTTTTAATAATGGTTGTTCTGGGTGGTGCTTATATATTTATTTATAGAATAGTTAAGAAGAAAATTTATGATATTGGTCAGAGAAGGTTTCAAGAAAACACAGAGCGTTATAAGATAGTGAATGAAACTTTTGGGGGGATTAAACAGCTTAAATTACTGGGACGTGAGGACGTTTTTATACAGCGCTATTCAAAACCATCTTTTGCATATGCAAGAGATAATGCCACAAACGATCTTATTTCGCAGACTCCTCGTTATATAATGGAGATTTTTGCATTCGGGGCAATAATTGTTATAGTTCTTTACTTACTTATTACTGGTAAAGGAATTCAAGATGTTTTACCCTTACTTGGTCTTTATGCTTTTGCTGCGTATCGTCTAATGCCTGCTCTTGAGAAGATTTTTACGGGAGCTACATCGATACGTTTTGAAATTTATTCTCTTAATGCTCTGTATAAGGATATGAGTTCTTTCGAGGATAGTTCGTATTTTAAATCCTCTTATAAAATAAAAATTGAGCCGCTTCATCTTCGAAAAGATTTTAAGCTTGAAGAGATTACCTCCAGCTATCCTGGGACAAAGGTACCAGTTATCAATAGTTTAAATTTAGTAATTAATGCTAATACTTCTGTAGCTTTGGTGGGGGAGACAGGGACGGGCAAAACTACTATTGCCGATCTCATCCTGGGGCTGCTTAGACCGGATAAGGGTAGAATACTTATAGATAGTGTAGAAATTACTGATGCGAATCTGAAACAGTGGCAACGAAATCTGGGATATATACCTCAAGATATCTTTCTCCAGGATAATACTATAACTCGAAATATTGCTTTTGGTATACCTGATGATGAGATAGATATGGATGCAGTTGAGCATGCGGCAAGAATTGCAAATATACATAATTTTGTCATAGGAGAACTGCCCAATAGTTACGAAACAGTGATTGGAGAACGTGGAGTGAGGCTGAGTGGTGGTCAAAGACAAAGGATAGGTATTGCCAGGGCGCTTTACCATGACCCCGAGGTACTTGTTCTGGACGAGGCTACCAGTGCCCTGGATGGGTCTACAGAGGAGATTGTTTTTACAGCCATTCAGAATATAGCCAAAACTAAGACACTTATAATTATTTCTCACCGGCTCACCACAATACGGGATTGTGATATTGTTTATATATTAGAAGGTGGAAAAATTATAGGGCAGGGAAAATATGATGAGCTCATGGAATCAAATAGGGAGTTTAGGAAGATGGCAAAGGTGCATTTATAAGAATAAGGCAATAAATTAATAAATCTTATAGTTATCAAAAAAGGAGATGAAGTTTATATTTTTTGTGATAAATATGAAATTTACCAAGTTTATTATTACATTGGGAGTTATAATTGGGTTGTCTCAAATTCATTAAGTGTGGTTTCAAAATCAATTGGTGAACAAATCAATTTAAAGCTTAACGAATTTGCATTTATGGAGAAAATCTTTACCAGAGCAATTATAGGGGGAGATACTTATTTTAATGATATTTTTAAATTATTAGGTTCTATTGCGACAGATATATTATCTTTGGATTTTAGATTATTAAGATAATAATAGATATCGTAGCTGTTTGTATCTATTGTGTTTCTTATTAAAATAATTTCAACATCTCTAAAAACTGTTGTAAAAATATCTCTTTTGTATAAATCTAATACTATGTATCACATGTGCATCTTTTAATAAGCTTAAATTATAATAAAGAAATTTTATTATAGACTTGTCAAAGGGAGGGGCACTTTTTTTATAGGGCAAAATTTAGTTGTTATTTCATATTATCAACTATTTATTTTTTTGTATTCAATATGCCCAAAGAAGTGAGTTCATACCAATTTTAACTGAAAAGGATTTTCATAAATGAAAATTAAAAAAATTATATATCTTACACATTTTATCTTTGGTAAGAGGGATTATGAAAGATTTGGAATAGAAACAATGAAGAATAATGGATTTTGTGTAGAGGTGTGGGATTGCACGCCATTTTTAAAGCCTAAAGAATATAAAATATTTAAAGTTCCAGACCCGATTGATTATCAGGAATATAGTTTTAAATTATTTAAAGGAAGTAAAGATATAAAAAATCAAATAGAACATTTAGAAACTGATGCCATGATTATTTTTTTGGGAGTTCCTAATTATCAGATGTATCCAATATTAAAAAATTTATCAAGAGCAAATATTATATATGCTTTAGCAATTATGAATACTATACCATTGTATAAAAATTCTTATAATAATTATTTTATTCTTAATAAAAAAAGATTATTTTATATTATTAATAAAATTAAGGAATTAAATTTGGTGAAATTGAAAAAATTAATATATAAATTAATACCATATAAATGGCTTGGTATTAATTTTCCTGAATTGATATTTGCTGGTGGTTCCCAGACATTAATTAACTATAATCCTCCAATCGGAGAAAAAACTAAAGTTATTTGGGGACATACTTTAGATTATGATTTATATTTGAAGGATCTATTAAAACATTCGAAGAATGATCTAGAAGATGAAAAATATACGGTTTTTATAGACGATTACCTACCCTTTGCTGAAGACTATATTCATATGGCTGTAAAAAATCCAACTACTCCAGAATGCTATTATCCTTCGTTATGTAAATTTTTCAAGAGAGTTGAAAAGGATACTGGATTTAAAATTGTTATTGCTGCACATCCGAGGTCTATGTATGAGAAACAGCCTGATTATTTTGAAGGTAGAAGTGTAATTCGTGGAAGAACCAAGGAATTAATCAGGGATTCAGAATTTGTTTTAATGCACGCTAGTACTGCAATGAGTTTTGTTATATTGTATAATAAACCAGTTCTAAATTTTGTTACAAAAGAGATAGAACAAGACAATAATGAAATAAATCACGTTAAGGGATATTGTTTAGAATTAAATAAAGGATATATAAATATTGATGAAAGTGATTATATAAATTGGGATAAAGAATTAACAATTAATAAAGAAACTTATGCTAACTATAAGGAGAAATATATTAAAAGAAAAGGAACCAAAAGGAAATTTTTCTGGCAGATTGTGGCTGATGAGATAAAAAAAATATAGTCTTTTTATTAGCCTTATAATTATTATGAATATCAAAAAAATAATAATCGTATTCGTAATTAATGTGTACCATATAGGCTTGGTGTTTACGGTTGGTTTACCTCCAAGCATAAATATATTAGTTATATTTTGAGTGTAAAGTGATAAAAAATCACTAATCTTATATAAAAGCTCACAAGGGTTAGAATCATGTGTTCTATAGAATTGATGTGTTATTTGAAAATTATAGAAATATAGATATCTATATTTCTATTTAATTTTCAAAGAAAAAACTAATGAGTTGTAAACACAACTTTTAAATAGTTCATATAAATATATCAATATAAGTAATAGAACATAAATAGTGGAGGTATATTAATATTATAATACAAGATTATATTAGTGGTAATCTAAAGAGAGAAGAAGGAATCTGGTATTTAGGCAAGGAAAGAGGCTATTGGTCCAATCTTGACCAGGGCTTGAGCGAGAAGTATAAAAAACATTTCGCCAAACTGGGAGCCAGGGAATCTGTAAAAAAATATTTTCCCAAATATTATGATGTTATTTTTTCGCCTAAGAGATCCGGCGGACTGGCACTGTTAGATTTTAAAAAGGATGAAATAGTTGTAGATGCGGGTTGCATGTGGGGAGCTTTGACTGTTCCTCTGGCAAGAAAACAGTGCAGAGTAGTGGCAATTGATCAAACAGAAGATTCGCTTGCCTTACTTAAACAGCGTTTGGCAGATGAAGACTTGAATAATGTCAGTTTAGTGTGCGGCAATTTAAAAAAAATCAGATTTAAAAAAAATTCTGTGGATAAAGTTATAGTAAATGGTGTTTTAGAATGGATACCTGAAGAGGGAAAAATTGAGTTAGGGAAATGGTGGGGTAAGAGGATAAAAAGAAAAAATAAAAATAAAAAATCACCAATATCAAAACAGAAGGAATTTTTAAAAGAAATATACAGAGGGTTAAAAACTGATGGCAAACTGTTTTTAGCAATTGAGAACAGGTTTGATATTTTTAATTTTTTTGGAGATGTCGACCCTCATATGGGTATGAGATTTATAACAATTATGCCCAGAAAAATACAGGATATGATGTCGCTTATGTTTAGAGGAAGCAGATACTTAAATTGGACCTACTCCCCTAAGGAATTTAAGAATATATTACGTGAAATTGGATTTACCAATATTGAGATATATGCCGTATTCCCAAACTATAGGGAACCTGAAATTATTTTTCCACTTGAAGGGAAAAGTTACTCGAAAGCTAATTTCCATCCGATCAGCCATTTGAATAAAAAGAGCTTTTTTAAAAAAGTCAGGAGATACTTGATAGAGTATGTTACTTTTAAGAAATTAAAACTCTTTAAGTTCTCACCCTGTTTAATTGCAGTTGCTAACAAAAATTGCAGATCTATAGAAATAATAAGGAATTGCCTGCATTATGGAACAGTCCAGACTGGTTTTATTAATGATAAAAATAGTGGGCAAAAATTAATCATAAAAAATTCTTTTTATAGTGATGGAGCAAAAGTAATAGAACGGGAATTTAATGGAATTTGCTGGTATGCTGACAGACTTGGAAGAAAAAGAAATGAGTTCATTTATAAATATGAGAACAATATAAAAACCGCCGTACTTGAAATGGTTTTTTCCGAAGGAAAATACGGTGATATCAGGTTAGAGTTGCGAAAAAATATTAACAAATTGAATAATGCGGTTTGCTACTATAATAACGTTCTAAATATGATAAACTCAGAGTACAGCCATGGAGATTATACCTTAGAGAATATTTTATTTAATAAAAAAGATGAAGTAGTTAGGATTGTAGATTGGGAACATTTTAATAATGACTTACCTAAAGAATTTGACTTGCTAAATTGTGTATTAGAGAATTGTATTTTTATCTATCGTAGAAGTCCTAAATTGTTAAAAGAAGATATAGATATTGCAAAGACTTTACTTCTAAAAGTGGCTAAATTAGCAGGAATTCCATATATAAAGTTTAAGAAACCAGCTAGTTACTTTAGAGACCTATGTTTAAAATATAAGCGTGTGTTTGACACCCAAATAATGAAATATCCCTTTGTAATTTGTTCGCTTAAGGATATTGAAGTGTTAGACTCGTTTTTTAATTAAGAATATTTTTTACAATTATAAATATTTCTTCTAAATTAATTATAATAATTATATTGTAATTAGGGTTGAAAGGTAATAAATTTGAAAAACAAAGCTTCATATGAGATTAATGTATTAAATACCATAATTGAGAATATATAGAATAGTTAAATATTTCTAAGTATCTGCTATGAGTGAAGAAAAGATTAAATTTAGTGTAATCATACCTGCATATAATGCCTCTGAATTGTTACAGGAAACATTGGATTCTGTCAGAAATCAAACATACACAAACTATGAGGTCCTTATAACAAATGATGGGTCAAATGATGATACAGAGGAAGTATTAAAAAGTTATAAGAAGATGAATCCAAAATTTCCATTAGATTTTATCACACAGGAAAATAAAGGAGTTAGTTCATCAAGGAATAATGCCATCTTGAGGGCAAGTGGCGATTATGTCGCGTTTCTTGACCAGGATGATTGGTGGTTTCCAGATAAATTGGAGAAGATAGCTGTAGTTTTAAACAGAAATGTCAATGTAGATGTTGTATATCATAAAGTAATATCAGTAGGTTGTGGAGGAGTCAATATTTTTTTAAAGCCAAGAGCTTTAAAAGAATTTGCATATTTTGATTTACTTTTTAATGGAAATAAAATTGGCATATCTACTGCAGTTGTGAAACTGGATAAGCTGATGAAGGTGGAAGGTTTCTCTCTGGATTGTATTTATGCTGAGGACTATGACCTCTGGCTGAGATTAGCAAGACAAGGTGCAAATTTTTATTATATACCTGATTTCCTGAGTAAATATATATGGCGGCCGGACAGTGAGTCAAATAAAGTTGAAAAAATGACCAATGAAAAATTAGAAATATTCGAGCGTAACTACAGATTAATAATAAAAGATGGAAAATATAATAAAATATATTTAAGCAAAAAGTACAGAAGAGGGAAATCGGTTATGCTGTTTGGAGCAAGCAGGAAGTTTTATTTTTTGAATGACTATAAGAAAGCAGTGGATTATTCAATTTTAGCTATTAAAACCGACAATAGATTTTGGAAACCTTATATTGGGTTGCTGCTCTCATACTTGAAGATTAAAAGGTCATTTAATATTAAAAATAAAAAGAAAATAAAATAATGGAAGGATAAAATGAAGGTAATTTCTGTAGTTGGGACAAGGCCAAATTTTGTAAAGGAATTCTTTATAAATAATGAGCTTAAAGTTAGGGGTATTAAAGAGATTCTTGTTCATACCGGGCAGCATTATGATTATGAAATGTCAAAGGTCTTCTTTGAGGATTTTAATATTTCCAAGCCTGACTATCACTTTGAAAACTCAAGCAATTCAAGTATACAGCAGGTTGCAAATGTTATGATATACATGGAAGATGTATTAAAGAAAGAAAAACCTGATTGTACATTGATATATGGGGATGTCAATTCCACACTTGCTGCTGCCGTAGCTTCAGCAAAGCTGAGAATACCGGTAGTCCATATCGAGGGTGGTATAAGAAGCAGGAGTCTTTACAATCCGGAGGAAATAAACAGGAGAGTTTCGGACCATCTTTCGACTCTTATTTTCGCATGCACAGGGACTGACTATGAAAATTTGCTGAAAGAGAATTTCCCGGAGGATAGGATAGTTCTTTCAGGGGATATAATGAAAGATGTTATTCTTCATGTGATAAAAAGGGATAATATAGAGATCAAGCGTGGTGATTATAGTATAGTGACAATACATAGAGAAGAAAATGTTGAATCACGGCAGCGATTGACAAATATAATTTCGGGACTTAGCAAGTCAGGAGAAAGGATAATTTTCCCTGTTCACCCCAGGACAAAACAAAAATTGGAGAGATTTGATTTAATTGATAGAGTTATTAAAAACTCTAAAATAGAGATTACGAAGCCCCGGAGCTATAGAGAATTCGTAAAGCTTTTGGCCGGGGCAAATAAAGTTATAACTGACTCCGGCGGAGTAAGACGAGAAGGTTATATTCTTAAAAAACCTGTCATAGTTCTGATTGATATTACATGGTTTCCTGAAATACTGGAAGCAGGTTGGAAGGTTGTGGTTGATGCGGACTCTGATAAGATTGCAAGTGCTATTAGGGATTTTGAACCTCCTAAAGCACATCCGGAAATTTTTGGTGACGGTTATGCTTATAAAAGAATTGTTGGCAGTATTGCTAAAAGATTTGGAGATTGATATTGAAAAAGATATGTATGGTATGCCAATCCTATTATTTAAGAGACCCTCGTGTCAGAAGAGAAGCAGAAGCTCTGGCTGATGCTGGATTTATGGTAGATGTCATTGCCCTTAGAGATAAAAAAGAAAAAAGGTCAGAAACTGTAAATGGAGTTCATATTTACCGTCTGCCTATAATGCGGAAAAGAGGAGGCATAATTAGATACTTATTTGAATATTTTTTCTTCTTTATTCTTTCTTCATTATTGTTAACCTGTCTTTTTATCAAAAAACACTACAGATTAATTCAGGTACATACCATGCCTGACTTTTTAGTTTTTTGCTCTCTAGTTCCAAAAATATTCAGAGCAAAGATTATTCTGGATGTTCATGAGCCAATGCCTGAACTTTTTATGTCAAAATATGGACTGAAAAAGGACAATTTTTTTATAAAAATTTTAAGGATTCAGGAAAAGATAAGTTTTGCTTTTTCTGATCATATCATAACTATACACGAACCTTTAAAAGAATTATTTATTAAAAGAAATAAAATAAGTGAAAAAAAAGTAAGTATAGTTTTAAACATTCCTGATTCCAGGATATTTAGCACTGGTAACAAAAAAAAGATAAAAATAAAAGATAACGATTTTGTTCTAATTTATACAGGAACTGTTGCTGAAAGATATGGATTAGACATAGCTATTAGAGGGGTATCCTTTTTAAGGAATAAGATTCCTGGATTGAAATTTATGATTATTGGAGAAGGTGAGCATTTACCTTATGTAAAAGAACTTGTTTTAAAATTGAATCTGGAGAAATATATTGAATTTTACGATCCTGTTCCTATTGACAGGATTCCTGATTTTACAGCTAAGGCGGATCTGGGTATATCGACACACAAACAGGATTCTTTCTGGGACCTGTATTTTTCTACCAAAATTGTAGAGTTCCTTATCTCAGATTTACCGGTTATATCATCAAGAACAAGAACAATCCAGTATTATTTTGGTGAAGATAATTTATTCTATTTCACACCTGAAAATGAAGAAGAATTTGCGGAAGAAGTTTTAATGGTATATAAGGAGCCATCTTTAGCAAAGAAGAAAGTGGAAAATGCAAGAAAAAATATTTCACGGAACCTGAACTGGGATAAAGAAAAGGATAAATACACAGCGCTTATCAGGTCATTTGCTGGTTAGTGTTTCTTACTTTTAGTTTTTACCTGCTATAAATTATATTTTTTTCCAAATTCTTTAATGCAATCAATAATATATTCTACATCTTCATCTTTTAAATTGGGGTGTATTGGTATATTTAAACCGGTTTCATTAAGTAATTCTGAATTTTTTAATCTGATATGTGTTGAATTATATATAGGAATAAGATGCAGGGGTTGATATCTTAATGTTGTGTAAATATTTTTTTTATATAGATACTGTGCAAGCTCGTCCCTCTTGTTACTCTTCAATCTTATTAAATATGTAAAATAGGAATGCTGTTCGTTTTTTTCTGCATCTTTTGGTGTATAGAGCCATGATAATTTTGATAATTCTTCCTGATATGTATCCCATATACGTTTTCGCAATTTCTGGTTTTCGTCGAGCTTTTCAAGTTGAGCCAGACCAATGGATGAATGTATATCATTCGGCAGCATTTTTATGAAAAAGTCAACAACATTATATTCCCACCATCTTTGTTTTGTCGAGGAAGCCTCAAAACCTGATTTTTCAATTCCACAATATCTGAGTTTTTTTGCTTTTTCAATGAGTTCTTCCTGGTTTGAGGTCAGCCCCCCTGATTCACCTATTGCGATATTTTTTATAGCGTCAAAACTATATATACCAATTTCACCTATGGACCCACAATATTTACCATCTATTTTTGAATCTACAGCGTGTGCAGCGTCCTCTATTATC
>Ga0307378_10001947_pt1 | contig 32588 bp, 28 predicted proteins | sample UN1MG_FD_202238 | JGI IMG/M metagenome (GOLD analysis project Ga0307378, IMG submission 202238) | Soil microbial communities from Risofladan, Vaasa, Finland - UN-1 | ecosystem: Environmental > Terrestrial > Soil > Coastal area > Acid sulfate soil | place: Finland: Risofladan, Vaasa | collected... | reverse complement strand
AAATGAAATTTCTTACAGTCGTTTTATCAATGCTATTAAGAAAAATAAAATAGAAATTGATAGAAAAATTCTATCGCAATTGGCTGAAAAGCACCCCGAGACATTTAAAAAGATACTTTCTACCGTCGCTGAAGCCAAGGCGGACAAGGAAGAAATCAAAAAGTAGTATTTAAAAATTTGGGGCCCCGCCGTAGCGGGGTTCTTTTAAATTAAGCTAAATTAAGTTAAAATAAAGGTAATGACAATTCGAAAGCAGATTAAGGAAATAATAAAGAAAGCAGTTTTCTCATACGCTGAAGCTACGGAGGACAAGAATTTTACTGTAGAAATTCCGGAAAATAAGGAATACGGCGATTATGCCACAAATGTGGCCTTAATTTTCTCTCGACAAGCTCGAGACAAGTGGCCAAACCCAATACAATTAGCCGAGGAAATTAAATCTAAAATTTCCAGCGAGATGTTTGAAAAAATTGATGTTGTAAATGGTTTTATAAATTTTTATTTCAAGCCGGAATTCTTGCAAAACCAGATTAAAGAAATCATCAAAGAGAATAAAAATTACGGAAAGACCAATATTGGCAATGGCGAAAAAGTACAAGTGGAATTTATTTCTTCTAATCCGACTGGTCCTTTGACAGTTGCTAATGGCAGGGGCGGTCCAATGGGAGATGTTTTGGCGAATGTACTGAATTTTGTTGGATATAAAATAAAAAAAGAGTTTTATATAAATAATGCCGGGAACCAGATAGCTGTTTTGGGACATTCAATATTAAAAGATGATAAGGCGCAGTATAGGGGCGGATATATTGATTCGTTGGTAGGCAGGATTAAAGAAAGAGATGTATATAAAGCAGGTCAGGAAGCAGCAAAAATCATTATTGATGAGATGATAAAGAAAACCACTGATAAGTTTGGGATTAAATACGATGAATGGTTTTGGGAGTCTGATTTACATAAAAAAGACTTGACGGAGAAGATTATTAAATTATTGAAAGACAAAAATTTATTATATGAGCAGGATGGCGCGACATGGTTTAAGAGTAGCAGTTTGGGAGATAATAGAGACAGGGTTTTAATTAAAAAAGATGGCTTGAAAACATATTTAGCCAGCGATATTGCTTATCATTACAATAAATTCAAGGAGAGAAAATTCGATAAAGTAATAAATATCTGGGGCGCTGACCATCACGGCGATGTGCCTGGCTTAATGGCTGGTGTTGAGGCAATCGGATATAAAGGGCAATTGGAAATAATTTTACAGCAATTTATTACAGTAACAGAAAAAGGAAAGAAAATAAAAATGTCCAAACGTCTTGGAACTTTTGTTCCTATGGATGACTTGCTCAATGCAGTTGGTTCGGATGTGGTCAGATTTTTCTTTTTGATGCATTCGGCTGACAAGCAAATGGATTTTGACATGGATTTAGCAAAAGAGAAATCGGACAAAAATCCGGTCTATTATGTGCAATACGCGTACGCGCGCATTAACAGTATTTTAAGAAAAACTAGCGGGCATAATTTGAATGTAAAATTGGAATTATTAAATCATCCAGCGGAAATAGAATTAATTAAAAACTTGATTGCATTTCCGGAAATTATTGAAGAAACAGCGAAAGATTATCAAGTTCATCGTCTGCCAACATACGCAATAAAATCTGCGGCATTGTTTCATAGGTTTTATACAGAATGTCATGTTTTAGGGGAGGAAAGGGACTTAGAAAAAGCGCGTTTGGCATTAATTATGGCCACAAAAATCGTTTTGGAAAATATTTTAGACTTAATGGGCATTGGTAAGCCCGAAAAAATGTGAATATACCAGAAATAGAAAAGAAAATATTGGAATTTTGGAAAGAAAATAAGATTTTTGAGAAATCCCTGGCAAAACCCCTCGACAAAGCCCAGGGCAATGATTTTGTATTTTATGAAGGCCCCCCGACCGCAAATGGCAAACCTGGAATTCATCATGTTCTGGCTAGGGTATTTAAAGACTTAATTCCGCGATATAAAACTATGCAAGGTTATTACGTTGGAAGAAAAGCCGGATGGGATACACATGGATTGCCGGTTGAGTTGGAGGTTGAAAAATTGTTGGGTCTAAAAAACAAAAAAGATATCGAAAATTATGGTATAGAAAAGTTCAACCAAAAATGCAAAGAAAGCGCATGGAAATACAAAGAAGAATGGGAAAGAATGACCGAAAGGATCGGTTATTGGGTAGATATGGAGCATCCCTATATTACTTACGAAAATAATTATATAGAATCTCTGTGGTGGATTATAAAGCAAATACATGAAAGAAAATTACTCTACAAAGGATACAAGGTAGTTCCGCAATGCCCGCGTTGTGGAACAGCTTTATCGTCTCATGAGGTTGCCCAAGGTTATCAAAACATTGAAGAAGAGTCGGTCTATGTAAAATTTAAGGTGAAAGGGAAAGATGATGAATATATTTTAGCTTGGACAACTACGCCTTGGACATTGCCCGGCAACATCGCATTGGCTGTTGGCAAGGAAATTAAATATGCCAAAATTAGCCAAGGCAATGAGATTTATTATTTGGCTAAAGATTTATTAAACAAAATTGATGGCAAGTATAAAATTATTGGAGAAATTAAGGGTGAAAAATTAGTCGGCATAGAATATGAGCCATTATTTAATAGTGTGATCAAGGATAATGAGAAAAATGCGCAAAATGCGTTTAAAATTTATCCTGCTGATTTTGTTTCAACTGAAGATGGGACAGGCATTGTTCATACTGCAGTAATGTATGGTCAGGATGATTATGAATTAGGTGAAAAAATTGGCCTGCCAAAAGTTCATACGGTAAATATAGATGGAATTTTTAATGAATTAGTGCCACAATGGAAAGGAAAATTTGTCAAAGATGTTGAAAAAGAAATTGTTGAAGACCTAAGAAAAAGAAACATATTATACAAAACAGAAAAATATAAACACGATTATCCATTTTGCTGGCGATGCGATTCTCCGTTGATTTATTATGCCAGGGATTCTTGGTATTTTGAGATGAGCAAATTAAGAGATGATTTGATTAAAAATAACGAAAGAATAAATTGGATTCCGGGACATATAAAAGAAGGGAGGTTTGGAGAATGGTTAAGAGAGATTAAAGATTGGGCTATTTCTCGCGAGAGATATTGGGGGACGCCAATACCAGTATGGGTTTGTGAAAAATGTAGAAAAATAAGAGTCATTGGTTCACGCAAGGAATTGGGCGTTGACGAAAAATTTGACCTGCACAGACCGTATATTGATGAAATTAAATTAAAATGCGATTGTGGCGGAGAAATGAAAAGAACTCCCGAAGTAATGGATTGTTGGTTTGATTCTGGCTCAATGCCGTTTGCTCAATTTCATTATCCATTTGAAAATAAGAATCTTATTGATAAAGATGAAAGATATCCAGCGGATTTTATTTGCGAAGCGATCGATCAGACACGAGGATGGTTTTATACCTTATTGGCAATTTCTACATTATTGGATAAAGGGACTCCTTATAAGAATGTGATTTGCCTCGGTCATATATTGGATAAAAATGGCCAAAAAATGTCCAAACATATTGGAAATATTATTGACCCATGGGAAATGATTGAAAAATATGGCGCGGATGTTGTACGATGGCATTTTTATACCATAAATCAGCCAGGAGAAACAAAAAGATTTGACGAACAGGCATTAAAAGAATCAAGTAAAATGTTTAATACTTTATTAAATGTTTTAACTTTTTATAAAATGTTTTCATCCGACAAAATCAAGGATTTAACCAAAAAAGATATTGAAAATGTTTTAGATAAATGGATAATTTCAAAATTAAATTTCTTGATAAATGAAATTACGGAACATTTAGACAAATATAGTATTACAATTGCTGCTCGACACATTGAAGAATTTATCAATGACTTGTCTGTTTGGTATATTAGGCGTTCAAGAGACAGGTTTAAAGATGGCGACAAGAACGCGATGAAAGTTTTAGGTTTTACGTTAATAAACTTAACAAAATTAATTGCCCCATTTATTCCGTTTACAGCAGAGCATATATATAAGGAATTGAGCGGAGAAAAAGAATCAGTACATTTAGAGGATTGGCCAAAAGTGGAGAAAAAATTGATTGATGAAAAATTGGAAGAAAAAATAAAGCAAGTTCGGGAAATTTGCAGTTTGGCTTTGCAAAAAAGAGCGGAAGTAGGAATAAAAATCCGCCAGCCACTAAATAAATTACAGATTCCTAATTATAAATTACAAGATGAATTGATTGATTTAATTAAAGATGAAGTGAATATAAAGGAGGTAGCCACGGATTTGAAAGAAGGGGTGATTTTAGATACGACAATTACCAAAGAACTAAAAGAAGAGGGTTTTGTGCGGGATTTTGTAAGAAGCATTCAGGTCTTAAGGAAAGAGGTCGGTTTAACGCCAAAAGATAGAATTCGAGTTTATTACGGCTTGTCCTCCGTAGCTTTAGCGAAGGAAGGGAAAGAAATCATCTCAAAATACACTGAACAAATCAAAAAACAAGTTATTGCAGAGAAGATTGAATTTAAAGAAGGGGCGGATTTGACTATTGACAAAATAAGTTAATTTTTCTATACTATAATCAGTACTCTATGGTTTCTTTGTTCTTCGAACTTGGAGGAGTTCCGACAGAATCGGAACCCCTATTTTATTTTCTTAAATAGAAATTATGATAAACTTTAAATATGATTCATTTTATTTTTCTTGACATTAAATTTCTAAAGAATATAATTAAATCATGGATAAAGATTATACAGAATTAATTGAATATTTAGGAGATAAATTTGAAAAAGTAGACAATCGTTTTGATAAGATAGACGAAAGGATTGACAAGATAGACGAGAAGATTAATAAAATAGGAACAACACTAGAAAATAAGGCAGATAAAAAGGATGTGCAAGATTTAGTCAATGCCATTGATAGATTGACCAAATCAATTGAAACTTATCGTGAAGAACAAATCGCTTTATCTTTTAAGGTTGATAAAATGGAAAAGTGGATTCAGCAAATTGCTGATAAGGTTGGAATAAAATTAGTTTTTTAGAATGATTAAAACCGAGGCGATTATATTGAAATCAGCTGATTCAAACGAGGTTGATAGGATTTTGACCATTTATAGTGAAAAACTGGGAAAGATTAATATTTCTGCAAAAGGAGTTAAAAGATTAGAAAGTAAACTACGATATTCTATTGAAGCTATTACTTATGTGCAGATGATTCTTGTTGAAGGCAAGAATTTTTTGATTTTAAAAGACGCGGTTTTAATTGACCAGTTTTTAAATATTAAAAAAGACTTGGAAAAAATAAAAATCGCCCAGAAACTTATGGATTTAATTGATGAGGCGATTGTCGGAGAAGAAAGGGATGAAAATATCTGGAAACTGGTTTTACAAATATTTAAAGAGCTTAATGTGGGACGTACGACGTCCCACATAACGACGTCTAATATAATTATAGAGTTTGAGAAAAAATTAATTAAACTTTTGGGCTATGATCCTGAAGAAATGAAAGAAATAGAAAACCTATATTAAAAGTGATATAATATAAATATGAATAGTGAATTTGAATACAAGCCGATAAATACTCAATATCAGCCGATTCAAACCGAACAGCAGCAAGCGGGAAAAGGAAGCGGATTGATGAATTTATTTAATAAAAAAAATCTGCCAAAAACTTCGGCAATTTTAATTATTGTCGGGATTTTGATTATTGTGGGAGCGATTATCTGGGGCAGAAGTTCTTTCAGCAAATCTAGAATTGATTTAAGTATAACGGCGCCTGATAATATTTCATCCGGCGAAGAAACAATTTTGACAGTGGAATATAAAAACAATAATCGCGTTTCATTGGATGATGTCCATTTAATAATAAATTATCCCAAAGGCAGTTTTTCCCCTGAAGGCAAGGAAGTTTTTCAGGATGATAGGAATTTAGGAACAATTGGCAGAAATGCTGAAGGAAAAGAAGATTTTAAAATCAGATTTCTTGGCGAAAGGGGTGATATTAAAAACATTACTGCCAAATTAAATTACAGACCGCAAAATATTAATTCCCGATTTGAGAATGCGGTTTCCTTAAAAGCCGAGATTGACACAATTTTAATCGGAATTCATATTGAAGGTTCGGAAAGGGCAGTCGCAGGCCAGCAGGTGAATTATGCTATTGAATATGAAAACAGAACAGAGGAAATTGTTAATAATTTAAAAATAAAATTAGAATATCCGTATGATTTCCAATTCAAAAACTCCGAACCAGCGCCAAAATCAGAAGACGAAGATGATATTTGGGAAATAGATTTTCTGAGACCAGGAGAAAAGAAGACAATTAATTTGGTTGGCATTCTGAGTGGGCAGGAAATGGAAAATAAGGTTATAAAGGGATTTATCGGCAGAACAGAAGACGATAATTTTATCCAATACAGTCAATCGGAATTTATTACTCAGATATCTCTTGCGCCGATTGTGCTGGTTTCAAACATAGATGGAATAGAGGAAGATTGTGAGGTCAATCCCAGCCAGCAATTAAAATACAGAATAAAATTTAAAAACAATACAGACGTTGCCTTGAGAGAATTGATTTTAAAGGTTTATTTAAAAGACAGTGTTTTTGATGTCAGGGAAATCGAATTGGATAATAAAGGATTTTTTGATAGTCGAGAAAATGTAATTATTTGGAGCGGAGCAGATATTCCGCAATTGAATTTACTTGAACCTAGCCAATCCGGAGAAGTGGGTTTTGAAATAGGGATTAAAGAAAGTTTACCAATTTCCAGCTTTAATGATAAAAACTTTAAGGCAAATATAATTACTGAAATTCAAACTCTGACTGTGCCGGCGAAATTCGCAGGAACAGAACTGAAATTTGAAAAAGAATTAAGTTGTAAGATTAACAGCCAGCTCAGCTTGCAATCAAAAGTTTATTATTACGAGCCGTCGCAAGGAATTTATAATACCGGTTTAATTCCTCCGAAAGTTAATGCAATGACAACTTATACCGTACATTGGCAGATAACCAATACTTCTAATGATTTGGACAGTGTTAGGGTTAAGGCGGTTCTACCTCAAGGAATTAGCTGGACCAATTACCAGATTAATAAATTAAATAAAGGCCAAGTCTCTTATAATGAAAGGACAAAAGAAGTTATTTGGGATATTGGCAGGATTTCGGCTGGAGCAGGAATAACGATGCCGATGTATGAACTAATTTTTCAGATAGGCCTTACACCATCCATAAATCAAGTTGGTCAAACGCCGGTTTTAATTAATGAATCTTCAATTGAAGGAAAAGATTTATTTACGGATTTAATTTTAACCAAATCCACTTCTCCTGTTGATGCTGCTTTGCCCGATGATTCAAGGGTAGGATATAATGAGGGCAGGGTAGTAGAATGATATATGGAAAATTTAATGGAAAAAATTGTAAGTTTATGTAAAAGACGAGGATTTATTTATCCTGGTTCCGAAATTTACGGCGGACTCCGCGGAACTTGGGATTATGGTCCGCTCGGAAATGAGTTGAAATTTAATCTCAAACAGGAATGGTGGAAAACAATAGTTAAGGAGCGCGAAGACGTGGTTGGTGTCAGTGCTTCAATTTTAATGAATCCGAAAGTTTGGGAGGCATCCGGTCATACGCAAAACTTTGTTGACCCATTGGTTGAGTGCAAAATCTGTCACCAAAGATTTAAAATCGACGAGAAAGAGCAAATCAAGAATCACGAAGAACAGCATACGAAAAAGAAAGAAAAAATAGACCTGCGCCAAGGCGAGACAAGTTGGACGGAACCGAAAAAATTCAATATTCTTGTAGAAACCAAACTCGGCGTAGTTGAAGGTGAAAAAGACATTACTTATTTGCGCGGGGAAATAACCCAGGGCGTCCATGTTAATTTTAAAAATATTTTAAATTCTTCAAGATTGAAAATTCCTTTTGGCGTTGCACAAATCGGCAAAGCATTCAGAAACGAAATTACTCCGGGAAATTTCACTTACCGCTCAATAGAATTTGAACAGATGGAGCTTCAATATTATGTTAGACCGGATGAAAAAGAATCGATGAAACAGTACGATTTTTGGAAAAAAACGAGGATGGAATGGTATAAAAAATTAGGAATCAAGAAAGACAGATTAAGATTTAGGGAACACGCTAAAGATGAATTGGCGCATTATGCGCGCGCTGCCTGGGATGTCGAATATAAAACGCCCTTTGGATGGAAAGAATGCGAAGGAATTCATCATCGCGGGGACTGGGATTTATCCCGCCATCAGCAGTATTCCGGGCAGGACATGTCTTATTTTGATGAAGAAACCAAAGAAAAATTTATTCCTTGGGTCATTGAAACGTCGGGAGGGGTGGACAGGGCAACTCTATTCTTTCTAATTGATGCTTACTGCGAAGAAAAAGATTCCTCGACTAAGCTCGGAACAAGCCGCATTGTTTTAAAATTGCATCCTAAATTAGCGCCATATAAAGCAGCAGTATTTCCATTATTGAAAAACAAACCTGAATTAGTTGAAAAAGCGAGGAAGATTTATCAAGAGTTGAAAAAAAACTTCGAAATTGCCTGGGATGATCGGGGGAACATCGGTAAAAGATATTTTTCACAAGACGAAATCGGCACGCCGCTTTGCATAACAGTTGATTTTGATACTTTGGAAAAATATGATGTGACAGTTCGTAATCGAGACACGATGAAACAAAAAAGAATAAAAATTAGTGAATTAAAAGATTATTTAAACGAAAAAATAAATGTCTAAACCATATCAGAAATTTACATTTAAAAATGGACTAAGACTGATCGCTGTTCCGATGAAAAACACCAAGGCAGTGACTGTTTTGGTTTTGGTCGGAACTGGTTCGAAATACGAAACTAAAAAAATTAACGGCATTTCTCATTTTTTAGAGCATATGTTTTTTAAAGGAACCAAGAAGAGGCTGAATACTTTGGCAATAGCAGAGACGCTTGATAAGGTCGGGGGAGAATTCAATGCTTTTACGAGCAAGGAAGTAACTGGCTATTGGGCTAAAGTTGACGGCAAACATTTAGATTTGGCATTGGATTGGGTTTCGGATATATTTTTAAACTCTAAATTAGAACGAAAAGAAATAAATAGAGAAAGAAATGTGATTATTGAAGAAATAAATATGTATTTGGATGACCCCAAAAGATACATTTGGGATTTATGGGATCAATTGCTTTATAACGACCAGCCAGCCGGATGGCCTGTTATTGGAGAAAAAAAGATAATTAAAAAATTAGGGCAAAAAGATTTTTTAGACTATTTAAAAAAACACTATTCTGCACAAAATACATTAATTACTATAGCTGGAAACGTGGAAGAAATTAAAAGTTTAAATTCCAGGATTAAAAATTATTTTTCTGGTATAAAAATTGGCGAGTCTCAAACCAAAAAGAAAGTTATTGAGAATCAGAAAAAATCCCAGATATTGCTTCATTATAAAAAAACAGACCAAACGCATTTATTTTTAGGCGTAAGGGGTTATGATACTTTTCATCCAGATAAATATGCTTTTGGTATACTGGGGACGATTCTCGGGGGCAATATGAGTTCTCGTTTATGGATAGAAATAAGGGAGAAAAATGGATTAGGTTATTATGTGAGAACCTCGATAGACAACAATACAGATAATGGTTCTTTATTTACGCGTGTCGGAGTGGATAATAATAAAGTGGACAAAGCTATAAAAATAATCCTAAAAAATTATAATTTGATTAAAAATAAAAAAGTTGCCGAATCAGAACTTAAAAAAGCAAAAGATTATATTAAGGGGAGAACAATTCTAAACATGGAGGAATCAGATGAACAGGCGATATTTTATGCCAACCAAGAGCTTATAGAAAATAAGATTTTGACGCTGGAAGAAAAATTTGCTAAAATAGAAGCAGTGACAGCAAACGATGTTCAGAGAGTAGCAAGAGACATATTTAAGCCAGAGAAATTAAATTTAGCATTAATTGGTCCATTTAAGAACAAAACCAAGTTTGAGCGCCTGTTAAAATTATGAGTGACTCAAAAACAATAAGCATTTCTACGAATACTATTTTAAAGGTTATATTTATAATCTTGCTTTTGGTATTTATTTACTTAATTAAAAATGTAATCATTATTTTTCTTTTTGCGCTGATTATTGCTTCAGCTATTGTTCCGATAGTAGGTCTTTTAGAGAAAATAAAAATACCTCGGGTAATCGGTACATTATTGGTTTATATTATTGTAGTCGGTATTTTGGCTTTGATAGTTTATCTGATAATTCCAGGCATTGCCCGCGACATTAAGGGTTTTGCTTCGTCTTTGCCGCAATATATCGAAAAAATATCGGATAAATTTGATTCATTAAAGAATGTCTCATCGAAATATCAGGGTATAGTTAACAATGTCCAGAATTCTTTGTCTGAATTAGGGGATTATTTAAAAGGAAAGAGCGCTAATCTGCTTTCAACCGCATTCGGAATTTTTGGCGGAGTGTTTTCTTTTATAATGATTTTAATCATATCTTTCTATATTTCGGTGTTAAAAAAAGGCGTCCAGAGAACCCTGACCGCCGTTATCCCAATTCATTATCGCGACCGCATATTAGATTTATGGGAAAGAGCTCAGCAAAAATTCGGCAGGTGGCTACAGGGACAGGTAATCCTAGGAGTGATTATCGGTGTTTTGTCCTATATCGGACTTTCCCTTTTAAATATCAAATTTGCGCTTTTGTTGGCTGTTTTAGCCGGTGTTCTGGAAATTTTTCCCTATATTGGCCCGGTTCTGGCAGGTATCCCGGCAGTATTAATAGGATTTTTACAGGCGCCGATTATCGGTCTTTGGGTTCTTATCTTATACGTGGTTATTCAACAGCTTGAAAATTATGTAATTACCCCATTGGTTATTGGCAAGGTGGTTGGTTTAAATCCGATAGTTGTAATTATGGCTTTGCTTATTGGTGGGCAATTGGGTGGGATTTTGGGAATGATTCTGGCAGTTCCCTTGGCTGCGGTTTTTGCAGAATTCTTAAAGGATATGATTAAAGAAAGAAAACAACCAGAACGAAAATAATTACAGCAATTTGTGCAGAAAGGCCAAGGAAGGTGATTCCACCTTCCTTTTTTAAATGAAGATACTTATAATGAAAGTCAAGATAATTTTTTAATAAATGCGTAGGCATAAATAAAATAAAAAAGGCGAAAATAATATCTGGTAATACAGAAACAAAAATGCCAAACAAGACAAATAATAGATAATTAAAATTCAATTGTTCTTTTTGCCAGAGAGTTAAAAAGACAATCAATAAGCCAATTAATCCGTCAATACCTATTTTAATTAAAGTGATTATAAGTTTTTTAAAATTTCTGGTTTTGCGAAAATCTTGTACGCCTTTAATAGAGTAATCCCAGTGCGGAATTCTATCCATAATAAAATGAATCAAAAATCCTAAAATTATAATAAGGCCAAAATTTTGCGTTTTGGCCCCAATTACAGCTCCCGTAATAATGTGAGGCAGAAGAATCATGTTATAATATAATTATATGGCAAAATTATACATAATAGCAACTCCAATAGGTAATTTAGAAGATATTACTTTTCGGGCGTTACGGATTTTAAAAGAAGTTGATTTGATTTTATGCGAAGACATGCGAGTGAGCAAGAAATTATTGGATCATTACAATATTAAAAAACCGCTTGAAAGTTACCATCAACACAGTAATATCAAAAAAATAAATTATATTATTGATTTACTAAAACAAGGAAAGAACTTGGCTTTGGTTTCTGATTTCGGTACTCCAGGAATATCGGACCCAGGGAATAAATTAATTAAAGAAGTTAAAAATTTTGCAGAAATTATTCCGATTCCTGGTCCGAGCGCCATTACTGCTATTGCCAGCATATCCGACTTCTCGATGGATAAATTTGTTTTTATGGGTTTTCCGCCACATAAGAAGGGTAGGCAGACCATGTTTAAAGAAATTGCAGAGTCAAAATATCCAGTCATAATTTACGAATCAGTACATAGAATCGTAAAAACATTACGAGAATTGAAAGAATTTAATGATTTTGATATAGTGATTGGACGTGAATTAACCAAGAAATTTGAAACAATTTATAGAGGGAAAATTAAAGATATAATTGGGAAAATCGAACCGCGAGGAGAATTCGTAATAATATTATGGAAAAAATCTTAATTACAACACCAATATATTACGTAAATGATAAACCGCATATAGGTCATGCTTATACGACTTTGGCTGCGGATGTTTTAGCGCGTTTTTTTAGAGCGCAAGGCAATGATGTTTTCTTTTTAACTGGCACAGACGAACATGGGATAAAGGTTGCTGAAGCTGCTGAAAAACTCGGGAAAAAACCGCAACAGATTTGCGATGAAAACAGCGAAATATTTAAGAAGGTTTGGACAAATTTAGGCATAAAATACGATTATTTTATCCGCACAACCGAAAAACAACATGAAGAAATAGTTAAGAAATTTATCACAAAATTAAAAGAAAAAAACGCTGTCTATGAAAAAGAATATACAGGACTATATTGCAAGGGGTGCGAAAAATTTTTAACAGAGAAGGATCTGATTGACGGATTGTGTCCTGATCATAAAAGGGAACCGGAAAAAATCTCGGAAAAAAACTATTTTTTTAAATTAACCGATTTTTTGAGAGAAATAGAAAAACTGGTTAAAAAGGGTAAACTAAAAATCGAGCCAGAACGGGCAAAAAATGAAGTATTGGGATTATTAAACCAGGGGTTAGAGGATTTTTCTATTTCGCGCCAGAAAGAACGGTTGAAATGGGGCATAGATTTGCCGTTTGACGAAAATCAGGTTGTTTATGTCTGGGTTGATGCCTTGTTAAATTATAAAACCGGAGACGGAAGCAACAGATTTGAAGATTACTGGAAGCATGGCAAAGTCATCCATTTATTAGCAAAAGATATTCTGAAATTTCATGCTATTTATTGGCCAGCAATGCTTTTGGCCGCGGGAGAAATCTTGCCTGATACGGAATTTATTCACGGATTTTTTACTATTAATGGTCAAAAAATGAGCAAAACACTAGGTAACGTTATAGACCCGAATAATTTAGTTGAAAGATTTGGAACTGACGCTGCGCGGTATATTTTACTTTCACAGTTTCCGCTTACGCAGGATGGCGATGTTAAGGAAGAGAAATTTGTGGAGAAATATAATTCTGATTTAGCGAATGGAATCGGTAATTTAACAGCGAGGATTTTAACTTTATCAATAAAAAACGGAATTAAAAAAGCAAATGCCGATAAAGAAATTGAAAAGACAGTTAAGACGACAAGAAAAAATCATGAAAAATTGATGGAAGATTTTAAATTATATGAAGCAATAGAAAATATTTGGGAATTAATTGGATTTTGTGATAGATATATTGAACAAAACAAGCCATGGGAACTGGTTAAAACGGATAAGAAAAAATTAGAACAAGTTCTTTCTAGTCTTTTATATGCCCTTTCCGAAATTGCAGATTTAATTGCGCCGTTTTTACCCGAGACAAGCGGAAAAATAAAAAATCAACTAAAAACCGGAAAAACTGAAATCTTATTTCCAAGAATATAATGTTAATTGATACACACGCACATCTTAATTTTAAAGATTTTAAAAACGACCGAGATGAAATCATCGGTCGTTGTTTAAGCAACAATGTTTATATTATTAATGTTGGTGCGGACTTGGAAACATCGCAAAAAGCAATAGAAATCGCGGAAAAATATGACAAAGGTGTTTACGCAAGCGTGGCAATACATCCACATAATGTGAAATCCGACAAAAGCTTCGCATTTAGACAGGTGGCAGATTTGGTTAAATCTGCCAAAGTTGTTGCTATTGGCGAGTGCGGGCTTGATTATGCTTTTTGCGAGAATGACGAAGGGGTGCAGAAATTACAGCAAAAAGTTTTTATTCAACATTTAAAATTGGCAAAAGAATTAAATAAGCCAATAATTATCCATTCCCGAAGATTATTTCCAAAAATATTAGAGATAGTTAAAAAATATCCAGGATTAAAAGGAGTGCTCCATTGTTATATGGGTCGGTGGTCTTATGCTGAAGAGTATTTAAAATTGGGGTTTTATTTGAGTTTTACTGGCTTGATTACTTATGCACGAGATTATGATAAAGTAATTAAAAATTGCCCATTGGAAAGGATTTTAATTGAAACCGATTCGCCGTATTTAACGCCTGAACCCATTCGACAGGCTCAGGGCAAGATAGTCAGGAATACGCCCGAAAACGTTAAATATGTGGCGGAAAAAATCGCGGAAATAAAAGGAATTAGTTTTAAAAAGGTTGCAGAACAAACTACTCAAAACGCAAAAAAGCTGTTTAATTTGATATAATATAAATATGGATTACAATCCGCAGAAAATTGAAGAAAAATGGCAGAAATATTGGAAAGAAAATAAAACCAATTTTTGCAACCTGGATGAAAAGAAAAAAGACAAATTTTACAATTTGGTGATGTTTTATTATCCATCTGGCGATAAAATCCATATTGGGCACGGATATAATTATACTGGCGCGGATGTTTTTGGAAGATATAAAAAAATGGTGGGTTTTAATGTTTTGCAGCCTATTGGCGCTGATGCATTTGGCTTGCCAGCAGAAAACTATGCCATAAAAACAGGGGTGCATCCAGCTCAAAGCATCAAGCAAAATATTGATTTTGGCAGAAAGCAGCTTAAATCATTAGGTATAATATTTGATTGGGACAAAGAGATTAATACTTCTGACCCAGAATATTATAAATGGACGCAGTGGTTGTTCGGAGTTTTATATAAAAATGGACTGGCTTATCGCGCAGAGGCACCAGTTAATTGGTGTCCATCTTGCAAAACGGTTTTGGCCAATGAACAGGCAACTGAAGGAAAATGTGAAAGATGTGGTTCCGAAGTAATTCAAAAGAATCTTAATCAATGGTTTTTTAAAATTACGGATTATGCAGAAAGATTATTAGAAGACCATAAAAAACTTGATTGGCCGGAAAGAACAATCGCGATGCAAAAGAATTGGATTGGAAAATCAGAAGGAACGAATATAAAATTTAAAATCAATAATAATGAAATTGAAGTTTTTACAACCAGAATTGACACTATTTTTGGCGTCACAGCATTAATTTTGGCACCTGAACACGAATTAGTGCAGAAAATTACCACTTCTGAACATAAAAAAGAAGTTGATAATTATATTTCAGTCAGTAAAAAGAAATCAGAATTAGAAAGGACTGATTTAGAAAAGGAAAAAACCGGAGTTTTTATTGGAGCATACGCAATTAATCCTTTAAATAATGAAAAAATTCCTGTTTGGATTGGCGATTATGTGATTGCCACTTATGGCGGGGGAGCGGTGATGTTTGTGCCAGCGCACGATGAAAGAGATTTTGAATTTGCCAAGAAATATAAAATTGAAATTAGAGAAGTTATCTCAGGAGGCGATATTTTAAAAGGAGCATTTACAGAATATGGGAAATTGGTTAATTCGGGAGAATTTAATGGATTAGATTCAGAACAAGCAATTAAAAGAATTACTCAATGGTTGGAGAGAAATAATTTAGGGAAGAAAACAATCAATTATAGGTTGCGTGACTGGTTGATTTCCAGGCAGAGATATTGGGGCGCGCCAATACCGATTATTTATTGCGATAAATGCGGAGAAGTTTTAGACGAGAATCTGCCGGTCAAGTTGCCGGATTTAAAAGATTTTAAGCCAACTAACGAAGGTGAATCGCCATTAGCTCGTTCAAAAGAATTTGTGAATGTGAAATGCCCAAAATGCGGTAGCCCAGCAAAAAGAAGCACAGAAACCATGGATACATTTGTCTGTTCATCTTGGTATTTTCTCCGTTATTTAAGTCCACATCTTGATAAAAGCGCGTTCGATAAAAAGTTAGTTGATAAATGGTTGCCCGTTGACCAATATACAGGAGGCGCGGAACATGCCTGCTTACATCTGCTTTATGCGCGTTTTATCACTAAGGTGCTTTTTGACCAGAAATTCATAAAATTTGACGAACCATTTACAAAACTCAATCATCAAGGAATGATTTTAGCAGCTGACGGCAGTAAAATGTCCAAGTCAAAAGGCAATGTAGTGATTCCCGATGATTATATTAAAAAATATGGGGCAGATACATTCAGAATGTATGTGTTATTTATTGCGGCGTTTGAAGACGGTGGAGCTTGGAATGACAAGAGCATAATTGGGGTATACAGATTTTTAACCAAAGTTTGGAATTATTCTCCCATACCTCATAGTACAAAATTTAGCGATAATCAAGCACTCAGTTTATTGAATAAAACGATTAAAAAAGTGAGTGACGATATAAAGAATTTTAAATTTAATACGGCCATTTCTTCGATGATGGAATTTGTGAATTTTATTTATAACCCAAGCGTTGTTAGTATGTTAAACATAGATGATTGGGGGAATTTTTTGAAAATTTTAGCGCCATTTGTCCCGCATATTACAGAGGAATTATGGGAAAATTTAGGCAATAAAAAATCCATTTTTGAGGAAAAATGGCCGAAATATGATGAAAAATTAGTTAAAAAAGATACAATTGATTTAGTGATTCAGGTTAATGGGAAAGTTAGGGATAAAATTGAAGTAAATGCCGATATATCTGAAAAAGAAGCAACAAAACTTGTTTTATCTAACAACAAAATAAAACCTTGGTTAAATAATCAAGAACCGAAGAGAATAATTTTTGTGAAAGGAAAATTAATTAATATGGTAGTATAAAATTATGAAAAACATAGCAGTATTAATATCTGGAAACGGAACGAACTTGCAGGCGATTATTGATGAAGTGAAAACAGGAAATATAAATGGCAAAATTATTGCCGTAATTTCGAATAAAGCCGATGCTTTCGGGTTGGAAAGGGCAAAAAAAGCCGGAATTCCAGCATATTTTATTGACCACAAAGGTATTACGCGAGAAGAACACGAACAAAAAATAATTGAGATTTTAGAAAAGAATAATGTTGATTTGGTTGTTTTGGCTGGATACATGCGGGTTTTGACTTCACTTTTTGTGAATAAATACAAATATAGATTGATTAATATCCATCCCGCTTTACTTCCAGCGTTTCCAGGAACTGACGGCTATGGTGATACTTTCAATTACGGGTGTAAGGTTGGCGGATGCACAGTGCATTTTGTTGATGAAGGAGTTGATACTGGACCAATAATTATTCAGAAAACAAATGAAATTAAAGAAGACGATACTTTGGAATCTTTTAAACAACGCGGACTAAAAATTGAACATCAGGCACTTCCCGAAGCAGTTAAATTATTCTGCGAGGACAAATTGAAAATCGAAGGGAGAAAAGTTATTATTTTAAAATAAAATTTTAAGAAATAAAAATAGTCCTGATAAATCGGGATTATTTTTTGTGCCCGAGGAGAGAGTCGAACTCTCATGAGATTGCTCTCGCAGGTTTTTGAAACCTGTGCGTCTGCCATTCCGCCACTCGGGCAAAATTATTCTTTTGTAAAACCGCATTCTTTATTACTGCATTTTACCTTATCTTTTTGTGTTTTGACAAGGGGATACCCGCAATCCGGGCATTTTTCGTCAGTAGGTTTGCCCCAAAAAGCAAAATCGCATTTTGGATATTGGTCGCAGCCGTAAAATATTCCTTTTCTGCTTCTTTTTATTACTATTTTTCCCTGCCTACCGGTAGGCAGGCTAATCTTGCATTTTGGGCAAACAAGATTTAAATCTTTTTGCTCTTCTTTTTTAATGTATTTACACGCAGGATATTTAGAGCAACCCTTAAATGATCCGTATCTTCCTTGTCGCATAACTAGATTTGCCCCGCACTCTGGACATTTTTCTTCTAATAATTGTGGCTTTTCTTTTATAACTTCCTCACCATTGGCATCTAATTTTTTAGTGTTTTTACATTCTGGATAATTAGAGCAAGCCAGAAATTTCCCAAACCTTCCAATTTTGATTATCATTGGCTTTCCGCACTTCTCGCATATTTTATCCGTTTTTTCTTCAGTGATTTCTTTTTTATTTAATTCTTTTTGTTTTATTTCCAGATTTTGGTTAAAGGGTTTGTAAAAAGTTTTCAATGTTTTTTGCCATTGCTGTTTGCCATCAGCAATTTCATCTAAATCATTTTCCATTTTAGCGGTAAAATCATAATCAACTATATTGGAAAAATGTTCCATTAAGAGGTCATTAACAATAAAAGCAATGTCAGTTGGTTTTAAACGTTTGTTTTCGGTTCTCATAGCATATCCGCGCTCAATAACCGTAGAAATAGTTGGCGCATAAGTTGACGGTCGGCCAATGCCTTTTTCTTCTAATGTTTTTACTAGGGTAGCGTCAGAATAGCGCGCTGGTGGTTGAGTAAATTTTTGTATTGGATTTAATTTGATGCAATTTACATTTTCTCCCTTTTTTATTTCTGGCAGAATTTCTTCTTTAGCAGAATTTGGGTAAAATTTTAGAAATCCGTCGAATTTTATAATCTGTCCGTTTGTTTTGAATGTATATTTATCATCTTTGCTATTAATATCAATTGAAGTAGCATCAAGTTTTGCCGGGCTCATCTGGCTGGAAATTGCTCTTTGCCATATTAATTGGTAAAGCCTGAAATGGCTTTTATTTGAAGCGTTTTTTAATTGTTCTGGAATCCTGCTGATTTCAGTTGGTCTGACTGCTTCGTGGGCTTCCTGCGCACCTTTGCTTTTAGTTTTAAAATTTCTGGTTTGCAAATAATTATTACCCAAATTGATTTTGATGTAATTCGCCGCTTCGCTGATAAATTTCTGCGATAAATTTAGAGAATCGGTCCTCATGTAGGTAATGAACCCCATTTCATATAATTGCTGGGCAGTCATCATGGTTTGTTTTGCGGAAAATCCCAACCTGCGGTTTGCTTCTTGCTGTAAGGTAGAAGTTGTAAATGGAGGCAGGGGATTGCGCGTAATTTCTTTCTTTACTATATCAGCAATATAATAATCTTTTGGGGATAAAATTTCTAAAAGTGTTTCGGCTTCTTTCCGGGATTTTATTCCCAGCTTATCTATTGTTTTATTGTTTATTTTTTGTAGCTTGGCTGAAAAATTTTCATTTCTCGGAGTTTTAAAATCTCCGGAAATTTCCCAATATTCTTCAATCTTGAAATCCTGAATTTCCCTTTCCTTTTCCACAATTAAACGCACCACGATTGATTGGACTCTGCCCGCAGATAGGCCCCTGGCCACTTTTTTCCATAAAAAAGGAGAAAGCTTATAGCCCACTAATCTGTCCAGAATCCTTCTGGCCTGCTGGGCATCAACTAGGTTCATATCAATACTGCGGGGTTTTTTGAGAGCTTCTTCAATTGCAATTTTAGTAATTTCGTGGAAAACAATTCTTTTGGGATTTTTTAGTTTTAAAGCTTCTGATAAATGCCAGGCGATTGCCTCTCCTTCGCGGTCTTCGTCAGTGGCGAGTATTACTTCTTGTGATTTTTTAGCTTTCTCTTTTAATGTTGCAACGACTTTTTTTGCCTTGGGTATGATTACATATTCCGGCTCAAAATTATTTTCAACATCAATAGCCAGTTCTTTTTGTGGTAAATCGCGCATATGCCCGAAAGAGGATTCAACTGCGAATCCTTTGCCTAAAAATTGTTTGATTGTTTTCGCCTTGGTCGGCGATTCCACGATAATCAGATTCATTTTATTATATAATTGTTTTTACCAAGATTTCTTACTACTTCTTTTAATTCCAGAATTGTTAATGTGGAATTGACTGCGGAAGTTGATAATTTGCTGAGTTTTATTATTTCATCAATATGTATCGGCTGGAGAGAAAGTATAGAAAGAATAATTTCTTCTTCTTTATTCTTTGGTTTTATTTTTTTCTTTTCGGTGTTTTCTAATAAATGCGAGAGATTCAGTTCTTCTAAAATATCTTCGATGCGGGTAACTAGTTTTGCCCCTATTTTAATCAATTGATTCGTGCCTTGAGAATTGTTTTCGTAAATATTTCCCGGCACAGCGAATACTTCGCGATTCTGTTCTAAGGCAAGAGAGGCCGTAATCAGCGCTCCGCTTTTTTCCGGCGCATCAATAACCACCACGCCCAAACTCAATCCGCTGACAATTCTGTTTCTTTGAGGAAAAGTATAAACTGCGCCTATTGTTCCTTCTGGATATTCGCTGATTACTGCGCCGTGTTTGGCAATCTTTTCGCTTAATTCATAATTACATGAAGGAGAAAAACTTTTTCTATCCATTCCGCTTCCTAAAACTGCGATTGTCCTGCCGTTATTTTCCAAAGCTGCTTGGTGCGCGAATGTATCAATGCCTTTTGCAAGGCCGGAAACAATAGTAATCCCAAGTTTAGCTAATTTCCCGGCGATGTCAAGACAGGCCTGTTTTCCATACTGGGAATATCTTCTTGTTCCGACAATTGCTATTGCTACTTTGTCCTGGTTAATAATTTCTCCTTTGATATAGAGTTCTTTCGGGGGATTGTGGATTTCTTTCAGGACAACAGGATACTCTTTATCCTCTGTGGTGATTTTTTTAATATCCATAATTTACCTATTGACAAAACTTGAGCATTATGCTATGTTTATAGCAGGGTAAGAATTAGGTGTTTCGTGTTTCTGGTCCTGCCTGATGAGTGACAAGAACCAATCTACCCTCCTTGATTTGGTTGATAGTCAAAAGCTTTTAGGTTTTCTGGCTTATGCGAGAGAATCTAAAACACTCGCAGGTAGGACTAGAAACAAGAAACCAAGAAAGTGCTGATTTCTTCGAGCGCTTTTTTAATTATTTCTGGCAATTCTTTTTCTTCATCTTTGGAAAAATTCTTTAAAACGAATTCAGCAGTATCGGTTTCGGATTTCGGATTTTGTGCTTCTAATTTGGAATTAATTCCTATTCGAACTCGAGTAAAATTCTGCGTACCTAATTCATTAATAATGGACTGCACCCCTTTATGGCCTGCGGAAGAAGAATCTTTACTCGTGCGGATTTCTCCGAATGGTAGATCAATGTCATCGTGGATAACAATTAAGTTTTGAGCAGTAAGATTTGAATATTTTAAATATTCTGTCACAGCTTTGCCGGAATTATTCATAAAAGTATCAGGCTTTAATAAAATAATATTCTTATCAGATATTTCATTTTCTAAGGCATCAATTATTCTAAACCCGATATTGTGTCGGGTTTTTGTGTATTTTTTTTCTGGATTTCCAAGTCCGACAATTAAAGTTTTCATGGATTATTTATCAATTGATTAATATATTCTTTAATTTCCGAATAATTATTCAAACCCAATTTTGGAATAAGAACTGAAGCAGTTTCTCCTCCCAGGGTTGCTGTGCCGGATATAACTAAAGGAGGTGCAATGGTGTTAAATTTAATTTCATCTAAATTGGTTTTTTTAATCAGATTCCAAGCGTATCTGATATCTGTCAGGCCGATGTTGGTTAAGGAGTTTTGTTCCAGAATTCTCCAAAGTCCCAAAATTTTCGAGAAATTCCAGAAGAAATTCAGAGATAGAATTTTATTTTTTAAAGCGCCGATTACTTGCTGTTGTCTCTTGATTCTGGAAAAATCTCCCTGTGGCTGATTTCTGGTTCTGATGTATTTCAATGCAGTTTCTCCATCCAAATGCTGCAACCCCTTTTTAAGTGAGAAAGTTTCATATGAATTATACTGCGCCGGAAACGCGGGGTCATAAATATCTTCTTCAACATCAATATCTATGCCATCCAGTTTGTCAATCAATTTTTTCACGCCTTCCAAATTCAAAACCAGATAATAATTCGATTTTAAACCGGTAATTTCAGAAATTGCAGTTTTAATTGTTTCTATTCCGCCTTCTTGGTATAGGGCATTGATTTTGGTCTGCCAATTGGCAGATGGATATTTAACTAACAAATCGCGGGGGATTGAAATGCCAACGGGATTTTCCGCTTTTGGAGTGCTGTTGATGATGAGAATTGTATCGGTCAGTTTCGGCGCAGGATTGCTTTCGCCTGGAATTCCCAAGAACAGAAAATTTACCCGGTCTTTATCTTTTATTTGAAAGGGGAGCAATGAACCAATATTGCCGAGATTAATAGTTGAAGTATTGGCGCTTCTGTTGATGATGATTATTTCTCTTTTTAAAGATATTCCAAATTTGGGCGTTACTATAATCAAAGATATTAGGACAATAATCAAAATACCGAATCCGATTAGCTTTTTCGAATTGCTATTATTGCTCATTAATTATATTATATCATAATTAGCGGTTGATTTTTATCGGAGAAGCATATATAATAAATTTATGATAGATATAACCCCTAAAAATAAATTCAGGGAGGTAGTGGAGTTTACTTGGGAAATATTAAAGATTGTTATTATTTCACTGGCAATTATTATTCCTATCCGCTATTTCTTAATTCAGCCGTTTTTTGTTAATGGCGCTTCAATGGAGCCGAATTTCCATGACGGTGATTATTTAATTGTTGATGAAATTAGTTATCGCTTTGATGCGCCAGAAAGAGGCGATGTGGTCATTTTTCGTTATCCGTTGGACCCGTCGCAATTTTTTATTAAAAGAGTAATCGGACTTCCGGGCGAAAGCATAAAAGTTGAGGACGGGAAAATTTTTATCAATGGAAAGGATTTAGATGAATCGGAATATTTACAGGATATTAATACTGCCGGTAGTGTTGAGGTTAAACTAGCCGAGGACGAATATTTTGTACTCGGAGATAATAGACAGGCGAGTTCAGATTCGAGAAAATGGGGAGAAGTAGATAAAAAATTTATTATTGGTCGGGCATGGCTGAGGGCATGGCCATTCAGCCGGGCAGGCGTTTTAAACAATTAATATGCAGAAGAAAAATAAACGGGGGCGACCAAGTAAGCCCCGAAAACCAAAAATTCCGAAAATAAAAATTCAGGCACCGAGAGGTACGCATGATATTTTGCCTGAAGAGCAAAAATATTGGGAAAAAATTTATGCAATTGTATCTCAGGTTTTATCAAGCTATGGGTTTAAAAGGATTGATATTCCTATTTTTGAGGACGCGCGCTTGTATTTAAGAGGCACTGGACAGACAACAGATATTGTTCAGAAAGAAATGTATACTTTTAAAAAGGGAGATAACGAACTTTATGCATTAAGGCCTGAATTTACTCCAGGTATAGTCAGGGCATATATTGAGCACGGGATGAAAAATTTGCCTCAGCCAGTAAAGCTTTATACAACAGGTATGCTTTTTCGCCATGACAAGCCCCAAGCTGGACGTTTCAGACAATTTTATCAGATTAATTGGGAAATACTCGGCGACGAAAGCGCGGTAAGCGATGTACGAATTATTCAGGCATTTATTAGTATTTTGAAAAAATTAAATTTGAAGAGATATGTATTATATATAAATAGCATTGGCTGTTCAATCTGTGTTCCTAAATACAAGAAAACGCTGGTCAATTATTATCGCCAGAATTTAAAAGGTGTTTGCTTGAATTGTCAGAGACGATATAAAGAGAATCCTTTAAGGATGCTTGATTGCAAAAACGAAAAGTGCCGCAAATTAATTGTTAAAGCGCCGCAAGTACTGGACTATCTTTGCGATGACTGCCATAAGCATTTTAAGGAAGTTTTAGAATTTCTTGATGATTTAGAGATTCCGTACCAGTTGAATCCCCAATTAGTGAGAGGGATAGATTATTATACCAGGACTGTTTTTGAATTTTATGAAGAAAATAAGGAATCTTCACAAGGAGCGTTAATGGGTGGAGGAAGATATGATAATTTGGTTGAAATGTTTAAAGGTAAGCCGACTCCGGGAGTAGGTGCGGCAGCGGGCATAGAAAGATTGATTAATGTTATCAAAAAACAAGACGTAAAACTTATTGAAAAGGAAAAGCCAAAAGTATTTTTAATTCAATTAGGAGATATGGGAAAGAAAAAATGCCTGAAATTATTCGAAGAATTCCATGGCAAGGGAATAAAAGTCGGCGAAGCATTCAGCAAGCCGAGTCTTAAATCACAATTAAAGGTCGCGGATAAAGAAGGTGTAGAGTGGGCGTTGATTATGGGCCAGAGAGAAGCGTTGGAAGATATGATTATTATTAAAGATATGAAAACAGGCGCTCAGGAAACAATAAGATTAGATAAAGCAATCAATGAAATTAAAAAAAGATTAGGTTCACCCCGTTAAATCCCCGATAAATCGGGGTTCGCCGAAGGCGAAATTTAACAGGGGTAAAGTAAAAAATCATGCAAGTTACAAAAAAACCAAGAGAAAATGTTTCTTCTTTAATGAGGCGTTTTAGCCAAAAGGTTCGTGAAAGCGGTATTTTAATGAAAGCGAAAAAATCGCAATTCCGCGAGAAACCCGTAAGTAGGACAATACGAAGGAAAAATGCTTTAGAAAGAATGACTAAAAGGAGAGAAAAAATGCGGCTTAAAAAATTCGGAAAAATATAATAAAATCATGTTAAAGGAAAAAATAAATCAAGATATCAAACAGGCAATGATTAATAAGGAAGAATTGTTATTATTGGTATTGCGGGGGATTAATGCCGTGATTCATAACAAAGAAATAGAAAAAAGGACAAAATTGAGCAAACAAGAAAAAGATATTAAAAAGCTAGAAAAAGAAAGTAAATTAACAGACGAAGAAATAACAGATGTTATTTCCGGCGAAGCAAAAAAAAGAAAAGATTCAATTGAGGAATTTACAAAAGGTGATAGGCAGGATTTAGTGGAAAAAGAAACAAAAGAATTGGAAATTTTAAAGAAATATTTGCCGGAACAAATATCCGAAGATGCAGTAAAAGAAATTGTAAAAAAAGCAATTGCGGATATTGGCGCAATCGGGCCTAAAGATACTGGTAAAGTAATGTTAATAGTAATGTCACAGGTCAAAGGCAAGACAGACGGCAAAATGGTTAATAAAATTGTCGGCGAATTATTAAAAGGATAATGGGAAAAATAAAAATCGAGATAAATAATTTAACAAGGAAGAAAATCATACTGGGATTTTTGAAAAAAGTTGCGGAACAGATATTATCTCTCAATAAGCTCGGGATAAAAAATTTAAAAAAGTTTTCAGAATTGAGCGTGGCGGTTGTGGGCGATAAAGAAATGATTAAATTGAATAAAAAACATCGGAACAGAAATTACACAACCGATGTATTGGCGTTTGATTACGGTCTCCAATTCGGCGGCCAGGGCGAAATAATTATTTGCTTGGATCAGGCAAAAAGACAGGCAAAAGAATTGAATAATGTCTTGAAAGAAGAATTATCGATTTTATTAGTTCATGGTATGTTGCATTTGGCCGGATATGACGACAAAACAAAAAAAGATTTTAATAAAATGTTAAAAAAACAAAAGGAGGTATGGCAAAAAATCATATTATAGTCGGTATAGATGTCGGCACGAGCAAGGTTAGAACGGTAGCGGCTTCTGTCAGGGTAAAAGAGGAGACGAAGCCGAAAATAATCGGCATCGGCGAAAGTATTTCTTTTGGTATGAGAAAGGGCGTGATTGTTGATATAGAAGAAATGGTAAAAAGTATCAAAAAATCCATTGATCAAGCGGAAAGAATGACTGGCTTTGCGATTGAAAAGGCCTATATTGCAATCGGCGGAAGTCATATTAAAGCAAAAAATAGTAAAGGAATAGCTGCTGTGTCGCGGGCTGACGAAGAAGTTTCCGAAGATGATGTTTTGCGCGCTATTAGCAATGCTTCGGCAGTTTCCCTTGGGCCAAATAAAGAAGTTTTGGATATTATTGCCCGGGAATTTAACTTGGACGGCCAGGATGGAATTCAGGATCCAAGAGGAATGAACGGCGTGCGTCTGGAGGTTGATACTTTGATTATCGAGGGCCATGCCCAGCATTTAAAAAATTTAAGAAAATGCCTTGCTCTAAATAGAATTGAAATTGAAGGATTGGTTTTAAATATTTTAGCTGCGTCGAACGCAGTGCTTACAAAAAAACAAAAAGAGCTCGGGGTTCTGGTTTTAGATTTTGGCGCGGGCACGGTTGGCATGTCGGTTTACGAAGAAGGGAAATTGCTAGATGTTCAGATTCTGCCTATTGGTTCCGCTCATATTACTAATGATATTGCTATTGGTTTACAGACTAGCGTTGATGTTGCGGAGAAAGTGAAACTTACTTACGGCTCCTGCCTACCTGAAGAAATCAGCAAAAAAGATGTTATTGATTTGTCTAAAATAGATAATAAAGAAGAAGGAGTGGCTAACCGTAAAGACGTAGCCAAGATAATTGAAGCAAGAATCGATGAGATTTTCATATTAGTAAACAGAGAATTAAAAAGAATCGGCAAAGAAAGAATGTTGCCTTCAGGCGTGGTTCTGGTTGGTGGCGGTTCAAAAATTCCGGGAATTATTGATTTGGCAAAGAATAGATTAAAATTAAATGTCCAAATTGGATATCCTCAAGACATAGACGGTTTGGTTGATAAGGTTGATGATCCTAGTTTTGCCACAGCAATAGGATTAATACATAAAGCTACAGAATTTCATGACGGGGGAAGAAGCGGAAATGTATTTTCTCCGAAAATCAGTCCAAAAGGAATCATCGGTAAGATAATTGCCAAATTACAGAAATTATTTGGAGGTTTTGTCCCATAATATTGACTTAATTTTAAATAAGGGATAGGATAGAGTTTCGCAAATATATGCCTCAAATTAAACCAGAAATTGAAACATTTGCCCGCATTAAAGTCGTGGGCGTTGGCGGAAGTGGTCATAATGCCATTAGCCGTATGATGTCTTGTGGAATTAAGGGCGTTGATTTTATTGCCGTTAATACAGACGTGCAGGCACTTCATAACAATAAAGCTCAGCAGAAAATTCATATTGGTAAAGTGCTTACTAAAGGCATGGGCGCAGGCATGAATCCGGAAATCGGCAAAAAAGCAGCAGAAGAAAATAAGGAAGAGCTTCAACAGGCTCTGCGCGGTTCGGATATGGTTTTTATTACCTGTGGTATGGGCGGAGGCACGGGTACAGGAGCATCGCCAATAGTAGCAGAACTAGCCAAAGAAACCGGCGCATTGACTGTGGCAGTAGTAACCAAGCCATTTTCTTTTGAGGGCTCACAGAGAGCAAGAATTGCCGAAGAAGGATTAGCGGAATTAAAGCAAAAAGTTGATACTATTATTATTATTCCCAATGACCGCCTTTTAAATGTTATTGATAAGAAAGTTTCTCTTTTAAATGCTTTTGGAATTGTAGATGATGTTTTAAGACAAGCAGTCCAGGGAATTTCCGACTTGATTATTTATCCCGGAATTATTAATCTTGATTTTGCCGATATTAAAACTATTATGGAAAACTCCGGGCCAGCCATTATGGGTATTGGTCGCGCTTCGGGAGAAGACAGGGCAACAGAAGCGGCAAAAACAGCCATCAGTTCTCCACTATTGGAATTTTCAATTGAAGGAGCAAAGGGAGTTTTGTTTAACATTACTGGAAATTCGGACTTGGGGATGATTGAAATCAGCGAAGCGGCAAAAACTATTACTGAATCAGTTGACCGCGATGCCAAAGTAATTTTCGGCGCAGTGCTTGACGAGAAAATGAAGAAAGGAGAAATAAAAATCACGGTAATTGCAACTGGATTCAGCAATATGAGCAACGGCAAATATAATTCCAATCAATTAGTTTTAGAACCGGAAATAATTTCCTCACCGACAATGGAAGTAGAGAAAAGGAAAACCAAAAAAGAGGAAAAAAAAGATGAAAACATAACAACTTATAAAAGTCCATTAGGCGGAGATGATGATGACGAATGGGATATCCCTACTTTTATTCGCAAAAAAGGGAAATAGATTTGCGAAATATAATTTAAAATAGGCACTAGTTGACCTATTTTTTTTTATCCTCTAAAATTAAGTATTAACTAAGATTTTTATGAAGAATAAATTCACACAAATAAAAAAGAGAGACGGGAAAATATTTGATTTTGAACAGGACAAAATTACTGAAGCGATTTTTAAAGCATTAACCGCCACCAATGAAGGAGGTCGCGGCATTGCCAAGCGGCTTTCCAATAAAGTGGTGGCTTTTTTAAATAAGAGATTCAAAAAAGATTATATTCCGACGGTTGAGGAAATCCAAAATATAGCAGAAGAAGTTTTAATTTTGAATGATTTTGCAGAAACTGCCCGTTCCTATATCTTATACCGCGAACAAAGAAGAAGAATCAGGGACGCGCAAATTGCTATTAGCGAAGCAATGGACATGGTTAATGGTTATCTAGAAGATTTAAACTGGGAAGTCAGGGAAAACAGCAATATGGCTTATTCTTTGCAAGGGTTGAATAATCATATTTCCAATGCGGTTACAAAAAGATATTGGATAAATAAAATTTATCCTGAAGAAATTCGGGAAGCAGTTGATTCCGGCGATTTCCATATACACGACTTAGGAGTTTTGGCAACTTATTGCTGCGGATGGGATTTAATTGATTTATTGATGAAAGGATTCCGCGGAGTTGCGGGCAAAGTAGAAACAACACCGGCAAAACATTTAAGAGTTGCCTTAGGGCAGATGGTAAATTTCTTTTACACTTTACAAGGTGAGACAGCAGGAGCTGAAGCATTTTCAAATTTTGACACCTTGCTCGCTCCTTTTGTCAGGTATGACAATTTAGATTACAAACAAGTTAAGCAGGCAATACAGGAATTTGTATACAATTGTAATGTTCCCACGCGCGTGGGATTCCAGACGCCCTTTACCAATATTACAATGGATTTAGTAGTGCCGGAAAATCTTAAAAATAATCCGATAATAATCGGCGGTAAGCCGCAAAAAGAAACTTATAGTGAATTCCAGGATGAAATGGATATGATTAACAAGGCATTTGCTGAAGTTATGAATGAAGGAGATGCTTCTGGCAGGGTGTTTACATTTCCCATCCCGACCTATAACATAACCAAAAATTTTCAATGGGATAATCCTATTCTTGATTCGGTCTGGGAAATGACTGCTAAGTATGGCATTCCATATTTTGCCAATTTTATTAATAGTGAAATGAATCCTGAAGACGCGCGTTCAATGTGTTGTCGTTTGCGTTTGGATAACAGGGAATTATATAAAAGAGGAGGGGGGTTATTCGGTGCTGCGCCATTAACCGGGAGTATTGGTGTTGTGACGATTAATATGCCGCGCATCGGCTATCTTTCAAAAACAAAAGAAGAATTTTTCAATCGGTTGAAACAATTAATGGATTTGGCAAAGGAATCATTGGAAATAAAAAGAAAGACAATTGAAATATTTACTGAAAAAGGGTTGTATCCGTATGCGAGGTTTTATCTGGAAGGCATGAAAAAAATGCGCGGAGCTTATTGGGGAAATCATTTTTCAACCATTGGATTAGTTGGTATGAATGAGGCCTTATTGAATTTTACCTGCCTGACGGTAGGCAAGGTGAACAAAGATATTGCTAGTTCTGAAGGAAGAAAATTTGCAATTGAAGTTTTGGAGTTTATGAGGGAAAGAATAAAAATGTATCAAGAATCGACCGGCAATATGTATAATCTTGAAGCATCGCCAAGCGAAGGAACTTCTTATAGATTGGCAAAAATAGACAGAAAACAATATCCTAATATTATTGCTGCTGGAAATGGCGAGCCGTATTATACCAACTCCACGCAATTGCCGGTTGGCTATACTGACGATTTATTTGAGGCAATAAAACTGCAGGATGATTTACAGACAAAATACACCGGCGGTACAGTATTTCATGGATTTTTGGGAGAAAGAATTAATGATAACGAAGTGGTTAAAAGTTTGATTAAAAAAGTTTTTACCAAATTCCATTTGCCGTATTTTACTCTTACTCCGACTTTCAGCATCTGTCCGAATCATGGTTATCTCAATGGCGAGCATTGGACCTGCCCTAAATGCATAATTGAACAGCCCTGCGAAGTTTATTCGAGAATTGTCGGATATTTAAGACCAGTCCAGCAGTGGAATAAGGGGAAGCAGGAAGAATTTAAGCACAGATTAGAATTCAAAGTTAAAGCATAAAAATATGAAAATCGGTGGTTTGCAAAAACTTACTCTCGTTGATTATCCGGGAAAAGTTGCGGCCACTGTTTTTTTAATCGGCTGCAATTTTAGATGCGGGTTTTGCCAGAATCTCGACATCGTCGACCCCGAGCGAGCGGAGCGAGTCGAGGGGCAAATTTCCGAATCTGATTTTTTCAAATTCCTGGATTCAAAAATCGGTTTAATAGACGGAATTTGTATTACTGGCGGGGAGCCGACAATAAATGCGGATTTGGAGGATTTTATTAAAAAAATAAAAGTAAAAGAATTTCTAATAAAATTAGACAGTAATGGTAGTAATCCGGAAATGCTGGAAAGATTAATTAGAGAAAAATTATTGGACTTTATTGCTATGGACGTGAAGACAAGTCCTGAAAAGTATAAAGAAGCAATTGGAGAAAAAATTCACCCTATTAAATCCCGTGAAGCGGGTTCGCCAGAGGCGACATTTAACAGGGTAAAACAGAGTGTTGATCTAATTAAAAATAGCGGAATTGATTATGAATTTCGAACAACTGTTGTGCCAGGATTAGTTGAAAAAGACGATATAGAAAAAATCGGCCAATGGCTCCAAGGCGCAAAAAAAATCGCTTTACAGCAATTTCAAAATAAAAAAGTTCTGGACAAAGAATTTGAAAAAGTTTTACCATATCCAGATGAAACCTTAAAAAAGTTTAAAAAGATTTTAGAAAAATACATTGAGCGAGTGGAGTTGAGGGCATGAAAATATCAAATATATTTTTGGTGATTTGTTTGATATTTATTGTAGTAGTGTTTTTTGTGTCGCCGAAAATTATTGAGAAAAGAACCCCTGAATCCCTGCCTGCCGGCAGGGATTTTTTTATTGGAAAAATTATTAAAGAACCGGATCAGAGGAGTAATCACGTTAAATTAACACTTCAGACCGAAATTGGGAAAATTTTAATCACAACCAGCAAATATCCCGAATATAATTATGGCGATATTTTGAAAATTAGCGGCAAATTGCAATTTCCAGTCGTGTTTGAAGAATTTAATTATCAGCAATATTTGGCTAAAGATAAAATTTACTATGTAATGTATTATCCGAAAATTGAAGTTTTAGAAAAAGACAAAGGCAATAAAATATTCTCTGCAATTTTAAAATTTAAGAACAATCTGACGCAAAAAGTGGAAAATATTATGCCATTTCCAGAAGTTTCTATTTTAGAGGGTTTGATTCTAGGTAATAAACAAATATTTTCCGAGAAAATAAAAAATGAATTAAGTATTACTGGTACCAGCCATATTGTCGCGATTTCAGGAATGAACATCGTGATTATTTCCGAGATATTAATGTTTGTTCTAATCGGTTTGGGAATGTGGCGCAAGCAGGCGTTCTGGTTTACTCTGATTCTGATTTTTCTTTTTATTTTCATGGTCGGCGCGCCTGCTTCAGCAGTGCGCGCAGGAATTATGGGCGCAATTCTGCTCTATACCCAGAAAATCGGTCGATTGAGCAATGCTGCCAGAATTATGGTTTTTGCAGGAGCAATAATGCTGGTTTTGAATCCTTTATTATTAAGATATGATATTGGGTTTCAATTATCATTTTTAGCTGTGCTGGGATTAATTTACATTAAGCCGATTTTTGATAAATTATTAGAAAAACTTATAAAACAGGAGCAAATTAGTTTTTTATTGCAGATTATTACTACAACCATAGCTGCGCAAATCGCGGTATTGCCAGTTTTGATTTATAATTTCGGAAAAATCTCTTTTATTTCACCCGTGTCTAATATTTTGATTGTGCCATTAATCCCATTTATCACTGCAATCGGTTTGATTTTCCTTGGAGGAGTGGCAATTTGGCCGTTTTTGGGAAAGATTTTGCTTTGGCCGGCATATTTAGGCTCAGCTTATATTCTTCGTTTGATTGATTGGTTTTCTAAGATTCCCTGGGCTGCCAAACAAATCCCTAAAATCCATTGGGCTTGGCTGGCAGGGTATTATGTTTTAATAATTGTAATCATCATATGGTCTTTCAAGAGAAAAACAAAATTAAAATATTAATTTTTCTTTTTTTGATTGCAGTATTGGTTTGGATTGAAGTTTTTGCCGAAGCCAAGCAAAGTCAAACCTTAAAAGTAGAATTTTTTGATGTGGGGCAGGGAGATTCGATTTTTGTTGAAACAGGGGACAAAAAACAGATGTTGATAGACGGCGGTCCGGATTTAAGTGTTTTGGAAAAGATCGGCAGGGCAATTCCTTTTTATGACAGGTATATTGATGTTATTGTTTTGACGCATCCGGAACAGGATCATCTTAATGGTTTAATCGAAGTTATTAAAAGATACGATATTGGCGCGATTATAACCAATGGTATTGTTCGCAATACAAGTCAATATAAAGAGTGGATGAAAATCATTGAGCAGAAAAATATTCCGCTTTATATTGCCCAAAGAGGCGGAATAATCAATTTTGGCAATGGAATTTACTTAAGTATCCTGCATCCGTTT